>Ga0208694_1001552_pt1 | contig 27355 bp, 18 predicted proteins | sample AD_UKC078_MetaG_FD_184442 | JGI IMG/M metagenome (GOLD analysis project Ga0208694, IMG submission 184442) | Active sludge microbial communities of municipal wastewater-treating anaerobic digesters from USA - AD_UKC078_MetaG (SPAdes) (version 2) | ecosystem: Engineered > Bioreactor > Anaerobic >...
TACATTATAGCACAAAACGTATGCTTTTTACAATCGCTTGAGCCATATTTCATAGATACTACATTCAGTTTATCAAATATTCAATTAAATTAAAATGAACTATAGTTCAAAAATGAAAAGAGGGCTTACCTCATTACAAGTAAGTCCTCCATTTTAATATTGAATATTAGAGCAAGATTATACAAGTTTTCAGCATTAGGAACTTTCATACCACTTTCCCAATCATAAATCACTCTAGGCGATTTTAATTGGAGCAAACCAGCCAATTCTTCGTGAGTAATGGCTGCTTTGGCACGTAAAGAACATATTCTTAGACCTGTAGATACTTTATCTAATATGGCTTTTTGATAATCCATAATAAGTACCTCCTTCGAGCCCTACCTCGACTTTCTGGTACTCTTCAATTATCGATTAAAGTATACACCAAAATTAGATATTTTTCAAATCATCTCCTCTAGTTATTCCTTTATTATTTCAAACCTATTGTAATAGTTACAGTATCTTCTTCAGCTAATAATTCTCTTAACTCGGATTTACTTAAATTAATATGACCAAGTTTGGTGAATGACCAGCTATTGTTATCGTAATATAAACATATTTGATTTGAGTTATATAATACAATATCACCTGGACCTACATTCATCTCTGTATCATTACTAACAAGAGTAAATCCTAATAATCCAGTCTGTTCAAAATCACCATATTGATGCAATTCAATAGTTAATCCATCTTTAGCATGCTTCTTTAAATCTTTTACTGATTCATTATCTAACCAGAAAACGTCAACTAAAGTACTTCCTATTTTTAATGTTAATGTCATATTAGCAGTTTCATCCTCTTCTTCAGTTGTAGTTGTTGGATTATCATCTGATGGAGTAGTAATCGTTGTACTAGGTTCATCAGTAGTTGGTTGAGTTGGTGAATTGATATTTTTGTTACAAGATACTAGACAAAAAGATAATACTAAACAACCAATTACAAAACATATTTTTACAAATTTCATTTATTTGATAATTCCTTTCATAATACCCACTAGCTGTTTGGCTTTATCAGGATTTGGGAATGTATCACTAAATCTTTTGTCAATAACTGTTTTAAAGTTAACACTATTTTTATTTACAAATATGAACAACCTCTTTTTTGCACGAGAGGCTGCCACATAAAAAGATTTGTTGTTTTCATCAAAAGTGTCATTATTCATATCAGTAATAATTACATCATCAGCCTCTAACCCCTTAAAAGTAGGACATGTAAAGACTTTTGTTTTTTTACCATTTGTTTTAACTGAATAAGCTCCAGATTCATCGATGATTACGTCTTTTAAATCTGAGGCTTTCAACGAATCAGCACATGAAATAATTACTCTATCGTTACCAGATTCTTTTGATAGTTTATCAATAAGATTGCTTAACTTTGTTTTTAATTCATCAACCGTATTATAAATATAAAAATTTGATGGTTCTCCAGTCCATGCCTTATCATATAAAACGGGCTTTAGTTCAATTAATGAATAAGCTGTAGCTGCAATGTTTTTTGTATTTCTACAATTTTTGTATAATGTCAATTTGGAATCAACATTTTGAATATATGTTGGCAATTTCTTTGAATTTACTAATTGATTCTTATCATAGAAAATAAAGAATGATGTATTCTTTTTATCGTCAACAGGGTTTTCGCCATACTCATAAAACAATTCTAATATTTTTGAATCATCAGCTCTATCACGCCCAAAATCCTGACCTTCATCAACAATAATGTGTTGATATTTGAATTTGTCTTCAATAATTTCAGTTTCAAGAATATCTTTTAGGTCATAATAGCTTAATGAATCTAAGGATGTTTTACACTTTTTACAGCCAAAAGCATCTAAGGTATAAAAATCAACGTTCTTTAAATCGCTTGAATAGCATTTATGTAACCATTCTCTTAGATTTTTGTTATAGCAAAGGAATAAAACTTTTTCACCACTATTCGATAACCTTCTTGCTCTTTCAACTGCTACTAATGTTTTACCAGTACCACTCGCACCACTTATTGCAGCTGTTCTTTGATGCCTTAAAAAATCAAGAATAACAAACTGCTCATCAAGTAATTCTATGTAAGTCTGTTCATAATCTTTTTTCACATTAATAATTGCCTTAAATGTAGGACATAAAACCTTACTATACAAAGTCATTGCGTCAGAATAAGACAAGGTGTGTTTATATCCTGGTCCATCTTCAATTACTTCTTCCTCATATTTACATACGATATGGACTTTATTCATTCGTTCCATTAATTTTTGAACTTGTAAAATAGTCTCATTCTTATATAGTAAAGCTTCACGAGTCATTATTATTTCTTTAACTACATTTGGACCAAAATCAGTATTATCTAATTCTTCTTTAGTATACTTTGGGAACCAAACAGCAACCATAAATTTACAGTTATTAATGTTATCTTTATATTCAGGATATGTCTCTCTTAATTTATTGAATAAATTATGTTGACCAGAAAAAGCCTGATCGAATGGATCTTTCATATTTATTTCTTTTACTGTTCCATTCTCATTTCTTACGTATTTCCATTGTCCTGTTTCGGTTCTAGACACTATAGCATTTTTACACTCAACGAAGAGACAACCATAGTTTGGATTAAAAATCAAAAAATCTATTTCATTTTCATTTAATCCTTTATCAGGTATTAATTGAACAAATCTATATGAATGAAAAACATAATAATCATCAGGTAATTTTTTCAAAGCATCGAACATATCTTTTTCGCCACTTTTAGGCTCAAAATAGCCATCAGTTGGAATCATAATTGCCATAATCTCACCTCAACAATCCTTTTACAAATTCAACATAGTCAAATGAATCAGTTAATAAATAACAATCATATTTATTTTGAGAGTTTACTAAATTATCATAAGAACTCTTATTCTCTATAGTAAACAATAAGATGTTCCTATCTTTCCATGCAAAATCAGCATATTCAATTTGACTTCCATCACTAGGACTTAATACGTAACCATAACCATCTGGTTTTTCGGCACGCTTCATAGATAATTCATCTATTAAACTTAGCATATTATTCTTTGATTCACTTCCGTCGATAACACCGCTCTTTATAAAATCTGCTATATCAATCATTGTGAAATCGTATTGAGGATCAGATATTGTATATTCTTTATTCTTATTCTTAATCTTATCAATAATAATAGTTAACGCATTCTTTGCTAAACCTCTCTTAATATGCTTATGTAAACGCTGATTATTATAAGTTCTTAGACAGTTATAGCATGATGTATCCTCATCACAACAATTCTGAGATACTTTTGCAAGTGCATTTTTTAAAACTTCCATTAGAGACTTATCATCTTTTAATCTCTTAACGTGTCCTGCACCACCAGCAACTGTATCAAACAAGATAAATGAGTAAGGTTTTGCTAGGTTCGTTTTATAAATCATTCCGCCTATATCATTTCTTTCAATATTGTAAGTCATGCTAATTCCTTCAAGAAGAGCAAACAATACCGAAATTGCTGTATCTTCATCAAACATTTCACTTACTTTATTAAATGAAATCTTTACAATATCTGTCCTATAAGAATGACCTAGGTGTATTAATTCAAGTTTATTACCACACTTACAAATCTTTCCTCTATATTCTCTGTGTTCTAATGTCTTAGTAGGCAATTGATTTTTCTTGTCAAGATCTGTGTAGCCACAATGTGGACAAAAATAGAATCTACTTTCATTCAATACTAACAATTGTTCATCTTTATGCTCAGATACATTTACGACATTGTTTAGTTCATCATTGCTAGACAAATTATCGCCAATATAATAAACATCACTTGCATATGTTTTGAATGGTTTTATTCTTCTAGATTCCTTATTCTTTTTATCAGCAACAAAACCATAAATAGGTGTTAAATAAGATTTAAGTTTACCCATTGTTGTATCAAGTGGAGCACCACAATACTTGCAAGTATTATTTGTGACAAAGTGATTTTTGTCTTCACTTGTATTTATTGTATGGCATTTTTCACATTCACAATAGAATGTTGCAGGCAATGAATATCCATTATGAGGTAAGAACAAGTATCTTGATGTGTATTTTCTTTCATCAACTATCACTTCAGAGCCTGGAGCATATTCAGAAATTGCAACAGATAGATTTCTTGAAAGATTATAATCATCATTCATTTGTTCTTTGTCATAGTCATATATGTATAGTTCAACATTATCAACCGGAAAACCATATCCAGGAATAACATTATATTTAGTAAAATACGTAATCAATGAATTTGGAGTATTTAATCTTCTAAGTGATTCTTTGTATGAATTTGCAAGTGGATAATCTCGTTGATTTCTAGCATATTCTTCTGCTTCTTTATATAGTTCAACTAATCCATTTAATCCTTCAGTCATTTTATTTAAAGAACTTTCTGACATATCAAGATAATCAATCCATTTAAAATTACCATATTTATTAATCAATTGACTATCTTTAAGAACATACTTATCAACCATATTACCTAATTTAGCCGGTTTAGATTTAACATAATTTATAAACTTATTAGCAACATCGTCAGTTAAGAAATGCTCGACTGAATCGAAATCGTCCTTATATTCCGGCTCTTTAAAATACATTGAAAGAGCAGTTGCTGTTATATGCCTCATAATTATCTTATCATTATCAACGACAAAATATGGCGGTCTAACTAGACCTCTTATCATTTCAGCAGGATTTGAAAAATATGTATAATCATGTGAAGATGTTCCACAGAATGTTAATACAAATGCCGAAGTTTCTGCTCTTCTACCAGCACGACCGGCTCTTTGAGCATAATTAGAAGGTGTAGGTGGAACATTTCTCATAAAGATAGTATTTAATCCACCCAAATCAATACCCATTTCAAATGTAGTAGAACAACTTATAAAATTGATTTTCCCATTTTCACTCTTAAAATCATCCTGTATTTCTTTTGCCTCGTTTGCATTCATTTGAGCAGTGTGTTCTCTACATACTAGTTTTTCAACAGGTCGATTCATGTATTCATTACGATAGTAGTTATCTTTATAGAATAAATCATTATCAACATCGCATTCAACCAATTCTCCATCGCAATCGGCCTCTGTACATTTATTATTAACATTAAAAAGTGTTAATTTATTGCACTTCTGACATTTATAGAATTCCAATTTCTTATATGAGAATAAATCATAATTATTTGCCTTTATTACATAAGTGTTAGGATATTCTGGCGCTTCTGTATTTGGAATTACAATTCCTTCTTCAATTGCAGTCTCAAAAATAGTTGTCATCAACAATTTTGCCTTATCGTAATCATATCCTAAAGTTTTCATTATGTATTTAAGACCGTTGTTAGTTCTTCCGTCTTCAACTGGTAAGAAAGATTTAACAGGATAATATTTTGGTTTATCAGAGTTTTTTGTTTTCTTTGTATCCTGCTCCATAATATACATTTTTCTTTGACGATAACCTAATAATTCTTTTTTCTCTTCAGGATCATCACAAAGAATAGTTTCATATTCAATGGCAGGGGCCATTCTAAACAAATTAAATAGTTGAATAGTAATATCTTTAAATTGCTTTCCAGTTATATTATCAAAACCAGCGCCTTGAAGTGCTTCAGTAAGGGCATCTTCATCTGCATAATTTCCTTTGTTTAAGTTCAATTGAAAAGCAAATAAACCTATACCTTCACCACTATTTCGACCATCAACTAATAACAATTCCCATAATGCTGTTGCTTTAGCATGCTTTATTGCTTCTTCCTCAGTGTAATGAAGTTTGTTTCTAAATACGTCATCAAGTTTAGTTACAAGTTGTAAATAAGATATTTTTTCATGATTATTTTCTTTTAATAATTCCCAAATTAAGGTTTTCTTTAAGAATCTATCGTTATTAGAATTTAAAAATTTTGAAAAGAAAGCTGCTTGTTGTCTAGAGTCAGAGAATGCAAGAAACTGTTTTCTTCCTGCCACTTCTTTAGGTTTACTCTTAAATAATGAATTTGCTTGTGCTGCTTTTTTTATAACTGGATAATTCATAGATTCATAAAGGATTTGAGAAATTAGAGTGGTAGCACGATCTTTACCAACGTGGAATCCCATTATAACTCCACCATTATTTGCTTTATATTCACAAATTGGACATCTATGAATATTGTTTGTAACAATATCTTCATCATCTAGATCTTGTTCATCTTTTCCAACAAACTTATAGACTACAGTTTTATATGTGTCAAAGCACTCACAATCCGATGTTGTAATAGCTGATTTTGCACTCTTTATGTATCCACATTTTGCACATAAATAGTATTTTTCAAAGTTCTGATCTACATCAAGATCATTCTTCTCTTCATCAGTCAAACAATCACCAATTAAATAGTATTCAAGTCTTTTTGCCTTATCTGCATATGATTCATCGATATCTATTTCATCATCAATACATAAATAGTTGTTCTCGGTAATTCCTATGATATATGGGACTTTGCAGTTTTGACAAATACCAATTTTAAATGCTTTGAAGCCATCTATTTGATTAACAGTTAATAATGATAAATTCTTTTTTTGTCCAAGCGTGATGAAAGCACCATCTGGAGCCTTCATAAACATGTGATATTTAATATCATATAATTTTAAAGGATATTTACTATCGTTTGATTGAGACTTAGTTATCAATTCAACTAACGAAGTTAAATCTTCTATTTTGAAATTATAAAAATTTCTAAATACGTCAAAAAACTCTCCAACTCTATTTGTCCAATGATAAAGATTTTGAGTATTTTCATCCTTAAGCAATAAACTATATAAATTTACCTTAACAGATGCTGTTTCATCATATTGAGTGTATTTTTGATATATCTTTTTAAACTCATCTATATTTTCAAAGTTGTCTAATAATAATTTATAATCGGAAGCTTCAATTTCATATTCTGGCGTAACACTATTTGAGTGTCTAATTGCAAATATGATATCATCATCAGTAAATTTTGATGAAGTAAGTCTAGATGCAAAATCAATAATATCAGGTAAATCTTCTTTTCCTCTACCTAATGTAGCACTGGTCAAAACAAATTGAACATTCTTATTTGCTGTTCCTAGTAAGCGTCTCAATAATAAAGAAATCTCTATACCAAGAGCTCCACGATATATATGAGCTTCATCTAATACAATGAATTTTAAATGCTTTAAAGCATCTTGAGATATTAAACTTTCATCAGAAGGTCTAATTAACAAATATTCAAGCATTGAATAGTTAGTAAAGAGAATTTGTGGAGGATTAGCACGCATTTCTTCACGTGTCAAAATTTCATTTTTAGATGGTTCGCCATACTTTCTTTTATATAATTCTATTTGCTTTCTGCCATCGACAGATTTTCTATCTTCCGGCGTTCTTCCAGTATAAAAACCAAATTTTATTTCTTCATAATTTTTCAAAAAAGATCTTAATCTATCAATTTGGTCATATACTAAAGCATTTAGAGGAAATAAGAATATGGCACGAACTCCAGGTTCTTTATCTCCATTATTCAATTCTTTAATAAGTTCGTTGATAATTGGTAACATAAAACATTCGGTTTTACCTGAACCTGTACCCGTTGTAACTACTATGTTTTTTCCATTACCAATTCTTGTAAAAGCATTTACTTGATGAGCATAGCATGGTCTATCAAAGTCTAAATCTCCTACTTTTAAAAATTCTTTTTCAAAAATATTATCCTTGATTAATTCATTAATAGACTTTGATGGTTCAAAAGGAAGTGTTGATGATAAATAAGGTCCCTTATATAACTTTGACTCTAATTCTGTAAGTCTATCATTATATAGTTTTTTATACGTTTTATCTCTAATATCAAAAGTTGATCTTAGATATGTAGAAAACTTCGACTTTATAAAATTTGTCTGATCAATTTGATTATTAAATTTCTTTTCCATCATCTATCCTCCTACCTCATACTCAAAACTGCTCTTAAAATTTTCAATCCACTTTTTAGTTTTAAGTTATATTTTTTATCTTCTTTTTTTCTATAAATTTTTATAGTACTTTCTTCTGAATTTAAAGTTATAGGGCTAACATATACATCTTCTAGTATTATTTTATTTCCAAGTCCAACAATATTTCCAAGCAAATAATATTCGCCATCTAATTGTTCAATTCTGATAAAATTGATCCATTGATTATTTGGTTGATGTTTTGAATTATCTTCTAAGACAAACTCTTTAATTTGTAGTTTTCTTTTTAAAAAGTAAGATGTGGTTCTTATTGGCTTTGATGTATAAAATGACTTATCCTCATAACTACCATCAATCCTTGGCTTGAATAATAAAACAGTAAACGAATTAAAGATACCCTTATTAACTTTAATACTAATTGATTTTCCACTAGAGATTTCCTCATCATATATTGTCTTATCAAAACCAGATGGACACACTTTCATTTCTAATTTATCTACACCTGAAAATACTGTATTAACAACTATTTCACTAGTAACATCATTAAAATATGCATTTTGTTTTTCAACCTTAACTTCAACATCGTCTATACAAACCTTAGGAAAAGTTTTGAATGGCTCTTCTTCGTATTTCTTAAACAATGAAATCCCAGAAGAAGGCATATGCAATGAAGCTGTTATATAGTGAACATCATTATAATATTTAATTAAGTTATTCTTCTCCAATTCTATCAATTGTCCACTAGTAATTTGCACCTTATGCAATACGCTTTCTGTGTTAGTAATAGAAAGCAATAGCCATAATTGAATTTTTCCTTCAAAAAGAATGCTTGCTCTTAACTTCCCATCTTGTTTGTCATATTCAATAATAGAATCATTCTTAATAAATGGTTTGTACCATACTTTTAAATACTTGCTTCTTGTTCCATATTCAAAACAAATCTTTAAAGAAACAGCATTTTTAAGTGTTTTTAGATAATCTACGTAAACTTCATACTTAAATTGATCTAATTCATTTTGAACGTAGTTTAGTTTTCTTTTTCTAATTGTAGATTTTTCATCGATGACATAAGGGATTAGATTATCGGGGCCACATACAAAAATCGAATTATTTGTTGGGGCTAATTCAAACAAATAGAATTTCCAATCAATGTCATGCCAAACCACTCCATCAATACTATAAGAAATCGTTGATGGATAGATATTCAAACTTCCGTGACCTAAGCCTTTAACAAAGGCATCAAATTCTAATTTTGAAGTTCCATATGGATAATCAAATGATATTGTCTCATTTAAAAATTCAGATGAAGTTTCATAGATAATTGATTCATTTGTTTTTGAAACAAAACGCTTTGATAAGGTATCATCATAAACAAAATCCAAATCAGAATTTTTAATTAATTTATTGGTCTTTATATTATAAATCTTAATATTATGCAACCCTGATTCTAGCCCATATATTTTAATCAAATATGCAAAAAGGCCATTATATTCATTCGAAAACAAATATATTCTATAGTTAATATCATTATCTTCACCAAAAGTTATAATGTTATCATCAACCGATATATAGATATCCTCTTTGTCACAAGAAGCTTGGAATAGCACGGATATATCCTTGTATATTTTTTCTTCTTTTCCTTCCATAGTTGTAAAAGAAGCCCACGGTACTTGATAACCTATTAATTTAGGATCTTTTATTTTGAAGAAAACATATGGTTCATTATCAAATCTAAATACTTCTTTTGAATTAACTTCAAAAATAGAAATATAATAGTTCTCTTTTTTAGATACAACTAAAGCACTACTTCCACCTTCATCGCTACTATCTAAAGTATGTGACACAACAAAAATATCGCCATCATATTCTGTTCCAGGTTTTACTTCGTTTCCGTTCTTATCAAAGAATAATACCTTTCTAAATAATCTTTCTTTTGATGAATATATTTCTTCACCATCACACACTATTCTATAAGAGAGTTTGTCAATTGGAGAACAATCTAACAAATATTTTTGCCTTTTAATAATGTATCCACCCATTGAAATATCATCATTGAAAAGAACATCATCTGGTCCATCTACATCATATGTTTTTATTAGTTTTGAATTAGAATAGATTTCAACTTGAACCTTTTGAGGATCATACGAATCATCCATACAGTATTCACCTGTATTAAGATACAAATACTTTTGATTTTGAAGTTTAAAAAATGGTCTTGATAATAATCTACTCTTCTCATATTTTTCTTTTTCTTTTGTATTATTATCAAAATCATCAACCCACGAATCATATCCTTCTCTATAATAAGGTTCAACAACGAATGAGTCCTCATATCTAGTTAAATGATTTATAATTAACCTAATGCAGTGAGAAATAATTTTAACAAGCGCTTCTAAATTATAACCACTATAAATACATGATTGCGTGTACTTTGACATTAGATATTCAGTACCTTTTATATTATCAGAATCACTAAGTAAATCTTTTCTCTTTAGTGCTCGTAAACATTCTTCAACTTTTGCTTCAATTTGATCGTTTGAGACATCCTCATCAAATAAAAGTTTTTTCTTGTAAATATCATAGGATATCTTATATAGCTGAGAAACCCTATAATGAGGAACTGATGCATAAATAATTGGAACTGCATTATAAGAACTACTATGGAAGTATTGTACTTCATTTCTATAAGGTTCCAATATCTTATACATCGAATTACGAATAGAATTATCAGTATATTGATATTCTGTCTCGCCTCTATGTTTTCGATAATTATTAAAAATCTGTGTATGTAAATCTCCATCATAATATTTAAGAGCAAGATATGATAAAAGAATGATTATTTCTATTTTACAATCTTCCTTTAAATAAGATCCGTTCATGGCTCTTTCTAAATGACGGAATCCTTCTTCACACAAAGTATCTTCAAATTCTTGATTATCATAATGATTAATAAGTAACTGAGTAATACTTTCTTTATTTCTAAAAAGATTAATACTATTATTTATATCTTTTAATGATGAAACGTCATCAGAAATGATTTTCTTTTCAATAATAGATGTTTCAGCATTAACGTTTGGAACTAATGTATTTTTTAATTCATTATAAAAAGAGGCGACTTCTTCATCCTCAAATTCAAGAACACCCTTTTCAACTGCTATAGTTGCAGAGAATGTCTTGTTTACTTGAGCACCATTAGCAACAAAAATAATATCAAAATAGATAGTACTTCCATCTATTCTAACTTTACTAATTGTTCCGTTGCCATACATTTGGCTAACAATAGATTGATTCTCTATTTTTGCTATTAGTTCTTGTTGTGTCATAGTATTCGCCTCTCTTTATATTATGTTGTTATATCGTATAATTATTTTTCTTCTTTTCCAGAAACTAATGTTTTATATAATTCTTTGGCCATAATATCCATTACAGCTTTTTGGAATTGATCATTTCCAAGTAATCTTTGAAATGCATCATCATTCTTTGTGTAACATTCAACTAATACACGCTCAAATTCTTTAGGGAATATCGATTTGATAAACATTTGAGCATCATTAGTCTTAGCATATTCAGTGAGTTTTTTCTTAACAATAGGATCACCCATAAGCATTTGGAATACACTATCAAGTGCTACCTTGTCTGCTGGTGAGAAATCGTCTTGATATTTCTCGTTTATTTTTTCAACAATTCTCTCTAATGTATCAGTCTTATTACTCTTCTTTGTAGGTTTAGCTCCTTTTCCAGGAACTACTTCTCCACCTTCTTTTTCTAGCTCAATAGCACCTTTGAATGTTTCTTTTAATTTTGCATATTCAAGTGATACCTTACCTGTTAAATCAAATACTGGATACTGTGTCTTAGGTAATAATCTAATCAAATGAGAAATATATAAGTAGTCCTTAAATAAATCTTCATCATTAATTCTAACTAATTGAGTTACGAAACCGTAAGAACGAATGAATTTCATCATTGTATCTCTTGCAAGTAGTCTCTTATCATCATCAAGATCGGCATAATTATCTACTGCCGGTTTCATAACACTTACAAGTTTACCAATTGCTGAATCATCTTGTTTTTTCTTATCTGAATTAGCTTTCATGATTGTATAGAACTTATCTACATCTTCGTTATTAAAAATAGCAAATTCAGTTAATTTACTTCTTAAATCATAAACTCTATTTACATCACTACTACCAACTAATGTAGTTTCCTCATAGAATGGTTGGAATGATTCTTTAATACTTTCAGACGTATTAGCAAAATCTAAAACAAATGTATCATTCTTAAATGGAGCAGTTCTATTTAATCTAGATAATGTTTGAACTGCATTTACGCCTTTAAGTTTCTTATCAACAAACATTGAATGCAATAATGGTTCATCATATCCTGTTTGATACTTATCAGCCACTACCATAATGTTAAAGTCATCACTCTTAAATGCTTTTCTAAACTTTGCATCAGAATTAATCTTTCTGCCGTCAGGATATTCATTCATTTCTGCTTCAATGTATTCAGTATCATCTCCATCAAATTTAACTTTTCCAGAGAATGCAACTAATACACCACATCCACTTGTTTCTGTCGGATGTTTCTCTAAGTATTCTTTAACAGCTTGGTAGTATAAAACAGCACTTTGTCTTGAGTCAGTTACTATCATAGCTTTACCATGACCATTAATCTTCTTTCTACCATTGTTTAAGAAGTTGTCCATAATCATATCTACTTTTTGAGCGATAGTAAATTCATGTTGTTTATAATACTTAAATAATGCTCGCTTAGCTTTTTCTTCTAATAATTCAGGATTTTCTTCTGTATTAGTAATAAGTTTGAAAGCTTCTTTAATAGTTACATATGTACTTAAAACATCTAAAATAAAGCCTTCTTCTATTGCTTGTCTCATTGAATAAGTATGGAATGGCTTTTTCTTTTCATCACCAATGCTTGTTCCAAATAATTCCAATGTCTTATTAATTGGTGTAGCTGTAAACGCAAAGAACGATTGGTTCTCATGATGTCCTTGACCTAAGATATTTAATAATTCTTCAGTCTCTTCAATTGCATCAGGATTCATATCATTTTCTTCAGCAAATGCCTTTTTTTCTTTATCGACATCAATTAACGAACTTCTTAATGTTCTAGCAGATTCACCACTTTGTCCTTGATGGGCTTCATCAATAATAACTGCGAAATTTCTTCCTTTTAAGTTATCAAACTCTTTATATGCATATAAGAACTTTTGGATAGTACAAATAATAATCTTCTTCTTATCGTTGATTGCATCAACTAATCCACGTGAGCCTTTCTTTTGAGTAATGCACTCAACAAGACCTGCTTTATGGTCAAAACTGTTAATAGTATCTTGAAGTTGTGAATCAAGAACAATTCTATTAGTAACAATAATTACTGAATCAAAAATATATTTGTCATCATTATCAAATGCTGATGCTAATCTATATGCTATCCAAGCAATAGAATTAGATTTACCTGATCCAGCTGAATGTTCAATTAAATAATTAACACCAGCACCTTTTTCTTTTACATCTTCTAAAATCTTCTTTACTACATCATACTGATGATATCTAGGGAAGATAATTCTTTTTAACGTATAAGATTTACCATTTTTCTCAACTTTTTCTTCAGTAATAGTTATGAATTTAGCAATTAAATCTATCATTGATTCAACGCTAAATACATTCTCCCAAATATATGATGTTGGGTATCCTTCATCATTTTTAGGATTACCTTTTCCACCAGGATTACCTGCGCCATTAGAACCTTGATTGAATGGTAAGAATCTAGTGTATTCACCTTCAAGTTGAGTAGTCATATAAGATTCGTATAAATCTATCGCAAAATAGCATAAAAATCTTTGACCAAACTTAAATACTGGTTCTTTAGGATCCCTGTCTTCTTTCCATTGTCTCATAGCGTTATTAACATCTTGACCTTTTAACTGGTCCTTAAGTTCAAATGCAAATAAAGGAATACCGTTAATAGATAAAACAGTATCTATAGTATTATTGTTATTTTTAGAATAAGGAAATTGTCTTGTAATTCCACAAATATTTCCTTCATATAATTTAACAAGATCTTGATTAAGGTTAGATGATGGTTTGAAATAACATAATTTGATTTCAATTCCCATATCCTTAATTCCTTTTTTAAGTACGTCAAGAACATTGCTTTCAGCAATTGAATTATTAATTCTTCTTGTTAATTTATCTAAAGCAGCATCGCCATATAATTTAGTATATCTTGCCCATGCTTTAGGTTGAGTACTAGAAACAAACTCTTCCAATACTTCAGGAAACAACATTTTTTCTTTATCATATGTAGAAGGCAAAACCTTTCTAAAACCATGATTTAAAAAATAAGTTTCGATATCTTGTTCAAATCTCTTTTCACTTGTATCCATTTTATTTTGCCTCCCTAATAATATTTTCCATATCTACACTTGATATATACTTAATTTCTCTTACCGTATGAAGTGACATTCCATTAGAAGATTTAACTCCTAAAAATAACACAAACATTTGATAATAGTATTTATTGCCTAATATATCTTCAATCTCTAAAAATAACGATGTTGGTTTATCAGAAAATCTAAAATTTAATAAACATTTAGAACTTGGTAAAACCGTTGTGTTTCCTTCAACTATCACCCAATTACCATCATGATAGATTCTTGTTATTTCAAATGAAGATAAATTAGAGTTTTCTAATTCCACATATACATCACATTCGCTTTGAACTTCTTCCGATGTATCAGACATACAAACTCTTTGAACTACAATATCAAGTTTAGGTTCTTGTCTTAGCATATTGTAAGCAAACATAGGTTTTGCTTTTTTAATTTCATCTTCTTTTCTATCTTTATCAGATTTCTTAATCGTTAAAATGACTCCTACTAAAGTTAATAACCCACCATATACAGCAGCTACTATTGGAATAACTATTTCTTTAACATCAGCATTTGGAATAATGTAAATTAAGTAAACTGTTAAAACAATTCCAACTAAAAAATCTTGAACCATCAACCATCTTTCTAGCCAATTTTTTTGTCTAGGATATGACATAGCATTTCCAAGATCCATAAAAATTATTATCATTATCAATCCACCAAAGATATATTTACAAACCATATTATTCGTAAACATAGCCATGTAGAAGAAATTCCAAAGCCAAAGATAAAGTATCATTATTACAACACGCATATTTGCAACTTTATCCATTTCTGGTGTCATTTTAATTTTAAACATTTTTACAGATTGAATTTTACTATATGGTACTGCAAAAAGAATAAATGGGAATAATAAACCAAATGATATCCAATAACCTATCATGCTATTACCTCCTTCTTTCCAGTAACATATTCAAAGATAAGAGATTTTTTATATTCTTCTAATTTTTCTATTTTTTCTCTTTTTATTTCAATAATCATGTCAATCGTTTTGCATTTTTCATTTAACGTTTGAACAATCTGGTTCTGAACATCAAGTGGTGGTAAAACAACATATCCTTGACTAAGAAGTTTTTTGGTCAAACTAAACAACTTTACGCCACCAACTCTACACCTAAAAAACTCTCTCCAATCATCAGTCAAAAATTGGTATGAAAGATAATATGGATTAAAATTTCCTTTGTTCTTTAAAATAATGCAATGGTAACCAGCAAAAATCTTTTCATCATTATCAATATGAATAAAATCACATGTCCCTTTTAAATCTTCAGATGTATCAGCAAAGATGTAATCATGTTTCTGCACAATACATTCTGGATTATCATTTATGTATTTTTCTTCTACAAATCTATACAATCTTTCGTCAATAAACACAGATTTGTTGAATTTAGCATGAATTTGACCATAGCTTATAACCTTAACACCAGAATCTACCAAGTTTTCTTTTGTAATTGGCAAGCCCTTTCCATAATCAAATAACATCTTCATTGGTAATATTTTCCATTCAGAAGGTAGTTTTCTGATTCCATCGACAGTCGAACCCAATGAACCATTGTTTTTCTTTTGAAAAACCTCATCGCCTATTAAACCCAATCTATATTCCTCAAGCTTTTCAATTTGTTGATTTTCAACACTGATTAAAGAATTAATCTCTTCATTTTTCCTTTTCAAAAATTCAACTATTTTATTTTGTTCTTCAAATGAAGGAAAAGGCAAATAATAATTAAGCACTGTTTCAGCATTCATTGTCCACCTATTATCAAAAGACACGCCTTTGCCATGAGCAAACATAGCCATTGCCCAATATTGAGTTTTAAAAAAATAATCATAAAATTTTGGATTTAAATTCACACGTTTTCGTAAATTAACATATGCTGGACTAATAACACCAGCAACTTCAGATAAACTGCAATTTGCACCACTATATAAGTCCATAGGATTTAAAAGCAAATCTCCAGGTTGAACGGGATTATAATTGTCATAAGAAGCAGCTAATTGCCCTTCATTATTAGAAATATCTCTGACTTTAACCCCAGCTCTAGCCAAACTTAAAATAGTAGGATTTTCAATATGTGCTTGTTCTTTTGAAATATAAAAACACTGTTTAACTTTTCTTATTTCCCAATTATTAGGGATATTACCAATCCATTCTACTCCGCTGTATTTCATGGCTTATTCCCCCAATATCTTCTTCATTAAATCTTGTTCTTGATCAGAAAGTTCCTTGAATTCATTAAATATATCATCACTCTTTCTAGGTTCAACAAATTTATAAAACAATCTAGTGAATGGTATTTCAAAACCTATTTTATCTTTTGTTCTATCCATAAAGGCATGATCATTAAAAGGAATAACATTCTTTTCAAAATAGTTTTCTATATTTTCATTTAATGGAATAATTTCACTATCTGTCTTTCCTTTTATAGCCTGCTTTTTGCCTTTCTTTAATACTTCATTACCTTTTTCATCAGTTTCAGCGGTTTCAACAGTAACTTTTGTGTATCCAAAATAAGAATTATCAAAAACCTTAGATTCAACAAATAGTCCATCTTCATCAAATTCTAAGTTATCGAAACTATTATATGCTTTTACAATTAAATCAACAGCTTCATCAGAAAGATCTACTCTCTTATTACCAATATTCTTTCTTCTCTTAACATAGCATTTAGAAGCGTCGATTAATTGGACTTTTCCTAGCCTTCTTTCTTCTTTTCCCTCTTTACCAGTAATAACCCAAATATATGTAGCTATACCTGTGTTGTAGAAAAGATCATTAGGTAATTGAATAATTGCTTCTAATCTATCATTTTCAATTATAAATTTTCTGATGTTAGATGGTCCTGAACCAGCATCACCATTAAATAATGAAGAGCCATTCTGAATAATAGCCATTCTACCTGTAGGTTTTAATTTCTTTAAACCATTTTGCAAGAATAACATTTGTCCATCTCCTATAGCTGGTAGCCCTGCTTCAAATCTTCCTGATTCACCAAGCTTAGCTTCTTTTTCAACTGCATCTTTTTCTTTCTTCCAGTCAATACCGAATGGAGGATTAGAAATAATGTAGTCAAATGTATACCCTTCAAATTGATCATTTGATAAAGTATCACCAAACTTCATGTTATCTGCATCACCACCACGAATTAAAGTATCCGCTTTAGCAATAGCATAAGTTTCAGGGTTAAATTCTTGTCCAAAGCAAGTAAGATTAATTGCTTCATTAATATCTTTTAATCTTTCATCAAGGCAAGTAAGCATTTGAGATGTTCCCATTGTCATATCATATGCAGTTTTAGAACCGCCATTTGCTTTTAAAGTTTCTTTGTCATTTGCAACTAGTAATTCTGTCATCAGATAAATAATATCTCTTGCTGTAAAGTGAGCTCCGGCTTGTTCATCATATGATTCAGAAAATTTTCTAATTAATTCTTCAAAAATGTAACCCATATCTTGAGCAGTTACGATATTTGGAGAAAAATCTGCTTTCTTAGCATTGAATTCATTTATGATTGTATAAAGTAAATCATTTTCACTCATCTTATCTATTTCTTTGAAGAAATCAAAACGTTGGATAATATCCTTAACATTATCACTAAATGATTGTAGATAAGATACAAAGTTTTCTTTAATATTATCTGGATCAGCTATTAAACCAGCAAAATCAAATTTGCTTGTATTATAAAAATCATATTTTGCAACATTCTTTAAAATCGCATGTCTTGTTTTATCATTTACTTCTTTTGATGAGTTATTAAGTTCGTTGCTTTTATTTACAACATCCTTTTTAGTATCTTTTAAAGCATCATCAAATCTTTTAATAACTGTCATTGGAAGAATTACTTTTCCATATTCATGTGGTTTATATTCACCATATAAATGTGTAGCAATTTCCCAAATAAGGTTAGCCTTTTCTTGAATATTTGTATTTGTTTGTTTTTGCATATCTCTAATAGCCATTATTCATTTACCTCTTTTACTTCAATATTATTTTCCTTAAACAATTGGATAAGTTTAACTTTAATTAGTTTGGTAGGCGCATATTTATCATTCTCCCATCTGTTGACAGAAATAAAAGAAACGCCTAACATTTTAGCGAATTCTTCTTGAGATAAATTTAATTTAGCTCTTAATTGTAGAATACCATCTGCATAATCGATTTTAGCCATATTATTTACCATCCTTTAAATCGTTAACACTTCTTATAACATTATATCACTTTTTTAGAAAATTCTCTAGTATATGAAGAATAATTCCAAGTTATTTTTCAAATTTTCTCAAAAATAAAAGAAGCCTACCATGATAGACCTCTTTATGAAGTTAAAATAATTATATTTTATTTATATTTTTTTGGAAGTGATTTATTAATTAGAATTTTTTTATAATGATCTCTTGAGTTTTTTCTTTTTCTAGCCTTTTGGCATTCTTCATTTTCTGTACAATATTTCTGTCTATTTCCTGTTTTCAAAAATGGTTTTCCACAAAACAAACATGCACCATACGTTCCTTCATCATAGTACCACTGCTTATCTTTAAACACTCTATTGTTAGTTCTATCATTATCACTAAGACCATAGAAGGTTAACATTCTTGCCATTGTATACCAACATATATCAAATACTGAATCAATAGATGCTATTATACCCACACCTTTATTCTTAAAATCATATTTTAAATGCATTGGAATATCAGGAAAGAACGAAATAATATCTTGATAAAGACCTACCTTATTAGATAATGCATTCTTCTTGAAAATAGCTAGTTTCTTTTGTTCGGATAACTTATCATATTCTGCTAAGATAACAGCATCCTTTTCATTTTCTCTTTGCATTGCTTTCAGTAAGTCTTCATTTTTATCATATTCATCTTCATCATCTTCTCTACTATAAAGCGGACTCTTATAAATTTCAAAAAATGATAAGGTATCAAAGAAGTATCCTTCCTTATATAAATTATACGCTGCTAAAGGTCTATTCAATAATAATTCTTGTAAAGCTATTATGTATGTGAATGCTTGATATACATACTGTAAGTCCTTCATAAATCTATTAACTTCAAATGTTCCATCAATTACATCTGGTTCATCTTCTCTTTCCTCTCCCTTATGGAGAGTTTTTTTATATTTATTAAAAAGCAAATCAATATCATATGGGTGAAAGTTTTCTTCACACCAACTTATTATCTTTTCAATATATGATTTAGTATTCTTCTTTCCTTTATAAGGACCTTCATTAATATCACAAGCAAGATTGTAAATTGATAAAAGTATTTCCTTACCATTTTTCTTTAAATCAATTTGAGTTTCAGGTTCTTCAAACTTATAAGGTGCTATAACTTTTCCACGTATTCCATAATTAGGTAAATCAACATCATCATCATACCTATATCTTTTATATCTAACAACATTATAAGTATAATGGCTAATTCCACCGACATCTTTTATATCAATTACATCAGTATTTGGCTTTCTTTTTGGAAGACTATCTAAGAATTCATTTTTTTCTTCATCATACATTCAAAAGCACCTCTTTTCTCACCGTATTTCTCACCTTTAGAATACGCACTTGTACGGTTATAATTATATGATAAAATGGTCTCGAAAACAAGAGATTTAACGGATTTTAGTTTCATCTAATTACTAGCCGTTCAAACAAGTTTCACCCAATTAATTGTTTAACGGTTAATAACTACTTGATTCTAAATTGGGTAAGTCCTTAGATCTCTTGAATTCAAATATTAATATGGAGGAAAAACAAAATGGAAAAACAAACTATTAGTGTTCAAGAACTAGCCAAGCAACTTGGTATATCAGTTCCTAAAGCCTATGAATTAACTAAAACTCCTGGATTCCCTTCAATAAGAATTGGGACAAGAATCATTATTCCTATCGAGGAGTTTAAAAAATGGTTAAAAGAAACTAGTTTAAAAGAAGGTGCTAAGTAATGAAACCAATACACATGCACTATGCTGATTGTGTTCAGCAATACAATAATGCCTTTTATCCACATGATATAGAAGTTAAAAATAAAGATGATTTATTAGTTATTGGAACTCACGATCATATTTGTGGGCATTTTACTAATAATCATCGTTCTGTCGACACTTTTGAATATGCTGATTGCATCGAGGAAGATTGTGATAACAATCATACTGAAGTATATGAATTACAATTACATCCTGAAACTATTCAAGCTGCACTTCCTGGAGTTGGATTTATATGGCTTGGTTCTAAATCAAATATGATACAAAAAGGAATATTTGGTCCTAGACCTAGAGGTCATATTATATTTCCCTTAGGTAAAGTTGCTGATAAAGAAAGATATAGGCAACTATTAGATAGGTTATTTGAATTCATGCCTTATTTCGATGAAAGAGCTCAAGACATATCCAGATTCTTTGCAGGATGTGATAATCCTGAAATAGTAATTGTTGAAGGCACTACTACTATCGATGAGTTCCTAGATGATATTTATGGTGAAAAAGCATTTGAAGACTTAGGTGAAGTTATACCTGAAGGAAGTCGTAATGCTACTATGCATAAGATTGCTTGTTCTTTGCTAGTCAAATATGGAATTACTGAAGAATCCAAATCTAAATATAGAGAGGCTTCTAACAAATGTAATCCACCACTGGAAAAGGACGAACTTAATACTATCTGGAAAAGTGCTGCTAAATTCTATAAGAACAAGGTTGTGACCAATCCAGAATATAAAAAGCCTGAAGAATATAACAAACCTGCTGAAATCAAATGGGATACACCTATTCCTTTTGAAAAGCCTAAACTACCTACATTTCCTGTAGATGCACTACCTAAGATCATAAGAGATTATGTAATTGCTGTAGCTGAAACAACACAAACACCTGTTGATATGGCTGCTACTGCTTCTTTAGCTATTATGTCTTTATGTATGCAAGGGCGTTATAGAGTAATTGGTAAAGCTGATTGGAATGAACCAGTTAATCTATATACATTAATTATTGCTGAACCTAGTGAAAGAAAATCAGCTATTATTGGTTTTATGACTAGACCAGTTAATGAATATGAGCTTGAATACAATAGATCAAATGGTGCTAGATTTGAGTCATCACGTATTCATAAATCTGCACTAGAAATTAAAAAGAAATCTATTGAAACTCAATTTGCTAAAGGTAAAGCTACTGAACAAGAGGTTGAAGAAATATCACAAAGGCTACATGACTTTAAAGAATTAAAACCTAAGAAGATTTATGTAGATGATATTACAACCGAGAAGCTTGCATCTGTACTTGCTGATTCAGATGGTAAAACAGCCGTTATTTCAACTGAAGGTGGTATCTTTGATGTTTTAGCTGGCATGTATAACAAAAGCGTTAATATTGACGTTTTCTTAAAGAGTTATTCTGGTGATGCAATTAGGATTGATAGAATTGGTCGTCAATCAGAACTAATTCAAAAACCATCTTTGACAATACTTCTTTCAGTTCAACCAAGTGTATTATCTTCACTTATAAGTAATTCTACATTTGAAGGTAAAGGTTTAACTACTAGATTCTTATATGCAATACCTGAATCATTAATTGGTAAAAGAAAATTTAATACTTCTCCTATTCCAACTGAAGTATCACGCCTATATGACATGAGAATTAAGGATGTATTAAATGAAGAAGAAAACTTAATTGATGATCAGATTGTTAGATTAAGTAATGATGCCAGCTCTTTATTTGAATCATTTCATGATGAAAACGAAAAAATTATGGGTAATGATACTGAAATAAAAGCTTGGCGAGGAAAACTTGTAGGTAATGTATTAAGAATATCTGCACTACTTGCAAGATTTAATAAAGATCAATTTAATCCATTCTTTGATATAACACCACCACTTGTTGTATCTAAAGAAGATATGGCTAATGCTATATCAATCGGTAATTATTTTACTGAACATGCGAAAGCATCATATTCACTTATGGGAATAGATCCTATTAATAAAAAATGTGAATATGTTCTAGCAAAAATTAAGGAACATACCTTTTATGAATTTTCAAATAGAGATATCACAAGAGCTTGTGGTACTAAAGATTTGAGAACCAACGAAGGAATGTTACCAGTTTTAAATAGATTAATTGAATATGGATACATTCAGCCTAAAACTGATAAAAAGAATAATACTTCATATTTAACTAATCCAATTATCTTTAATCAAAATAATAAGGAGGAACAATAAAATGACTAAAGAAAAACAAGAAATATTAAACAAACTAGATGAAACCATCAAAGGAATAGATTTCCCAGGAGATCGTTCATATACAATTAATTCTACATATAGAATTGATATTTTTGTGACACACAACAACAAAAACGAATACCATTATCAAGTATTCTTAATGAAGAATAACTTAGATATTGTCTCAATAAGCTCTGTTCCACTCGATGAAATCGAACATCTCATTTATGATTTAAGACAATTAGTTTATTCATTAGATTCAAAATTAATAACTAATATTGATGTTGAATTGGTTAAAAATAATGGTTGGCTTGAATATGGATATAAATACTTTCAAGAAGATTTACCTCGTTTGTCACGTTTGTCACGTGTCACACAGGATTATTAATATCTTCACCTCTTCCCTCTAGAATTTATTTTCGAGGGGGTAGGGGGATTCAAATCTCTACGACTATTAAAAGCGGACATCGTGCTGGGCTTTCACGCAAAAATTTGCGAAATCAAAGGGGGTATATCCCCCTATCCGTTTAACAACTATTTTTGGATATTCAAAGGCCTAAATTTGCCGTTATTTCGCTACTTTCTAGAATACCTATAATTAGCCGTAGAGGCCTTAATAACTTGAAATAATCGCACATAAGGAGGTTTAACGGGAAATGAACGATAAAGAAAAAGCTAAAGTTATTAAATTAAGAAATCAAGGTGTAATGCCTTCTGAAATATCTAAAATTACAGGAATTAAGGTTGAAACAATCAAATCTTATTTCAAACGACATAAAAACTTATTACCTAAAAATACCACTTGTAGATATTGTGGAAAGACTATTATTTCTACTCATGGTAAAAAAGATAAAAAGTTTTGTTCTGATAAGTGTCGTATGGCTTATTGGAATAGTCATCCAGAGCTTATCAACAGGCAAGCTTACTACAAATTAACATGCGAATACTGTGGGAAGGAGTTCTTAAGTTATGGAAACCAAAGACGTAAATTCTGCTCAAGGGAATGCTACAAGAAGTCTCTTAGAAAAATACAAATCTAATAATCTTATTGTTTATAACTTAAGTGTTACTATTCTTAAAATGTTACATGAAAATGGTGTTTTAAACGATAAAGATTATGCGGATGCTTCTACTCTTGTAGCATCTAATCATGGGCTGAAAACTACATCAATATTTGTATCAAATTAACTTGATATAAATCCCCTTTAGAGTGATATATATGTATGACCAAAAGGAGGTTTATTATGGAAGATTTGAAACAACAATTATTAAAACTTTGTGAGAAACACAAGACCAGTACTGAGGGGATTAATTACTTAATCAAGTATTACATTAATTCCCTCGGCTGGACTGAAGATGAAGCCATTAGATATGCTATTAAGTTATTTGATAATGGCACAATTGATGAAATTAAAATTATAGGAGGAAGCGATGGAAAGGATAATTAACGAAGTTGTATTTATTAATCATAATGAAACAAAACAAATTAATGTTGCTGCATATGCTCGTGTATCAGTTGATAAAGAAACAATGCACCATTCACTTGTAGCTCAAATAGATTATTACAAACAATTAATTGAAAATAATCCTAAATGGAAATTATATGACATTTATGTTGATGAAGGTATTACTGGAACAACCGAATCAAGAGATTCCTTTCAAAGGATGATTGATGATGCACTAGCTGGAAATATCGATTTAATCATTACTAAATCAATTACTAGATTTGCTCGTAATACTGTAACCTTACTTGAAACAGTAAGAAAACTTAAAGCCAACAACGTTGAAGTTTATTTTGAAGAACAAAACATTCATACCTTATCTAAAGATGGCGAACTTCTTCTTACTATTCTTGCTTCATATGCTCAAGAAGAATCTAGATCAGTTTCTGAAAACATGAAATGGAGAGTTAAAAAGAATTTTGAAGAAGGCTTATCTTGGGGTACTCATTTATATGGCTACAAATATGAAAATAATAAATATGAAATCATTCCTGAAGAGGCAAATGTTGTTAAAAAGATATTTGATTTATATCTAGAAGGCAACGGTGTTCAAGCCATTACTAAAATACTTGAAGCTGAAGGGATTAAAACAAGAAACAATATATTCTTCTCTAAATCAACAATTAGAGCCATGTTATCAAATGAATATTATATTGGAGATAAATTACTCCAAAAAACATATGTTAAAGATTATATATCTAAAAAGACTATGATAAATAAAGGTGAGCTTGCTAAATATTATGTGGAAGATTCCCATGAAGGTATCATTTCTAAAGAGGATTTCAATAAGATCCAGAAAATGCTAAAAGCCAAGAAAGATAAGATTAATTGGAAAGTCGATAAACCTTTAATATTGCCTTTTAGTGGAATGCTTGAATGTGGATGCTGTGGAAAGCATTATTCAAGGAAAACGACTCCATATAAACATATTTGGCTTTGTAGAACTAATAACGATAAAGGAATAAAAGCCTGCAATTCTAAACAAGTTCCTGAAGAAATATTATTTGAAGTAACAAATGAAATACTAGGTACTACTTCTTTTGATGAGAAATTGTTTAAGAAGAAAATAGAAAAGATTATTGTCCACAATGATAATATCTTAACTTATGTATTTAAGGATGGAACTTCAAAAGATATCAAATGGAATAATAAATCTAGGAGTCTATCTTGGACTCCTGAAAAAAGAGCTTTAGCTAAACAGAGAACACTAGAACAACATAAACAAAGGAGGGTTTCAAATGGCAAAAGTAACAGTAATTAAACCAACAATTAATCCACACACTCATATTTCAATTGACGCACCACATAAAAAGCGTGTAGCTGCTTATGCTAGAGTATCAACTGACCAAGATGAACAATTCACTTCATATGAAGCTCAAATTGATTATTACACTAAATACATCAAAGCTAACGATGAATGGGAATTTGTAAATGTATATACTGATGAAGGTATTAGTGGTACATCAACAAAGAATCGTATTGGTTTTAAACAAATGATAGAAGATGCATTAAATGGTAAAATCGATTTAATTGTAACTAAATCCATATCCCGTTTTGCAAGAAACACTGTTGATGCTTTAGTTAATATTAGAAAGTTAAAAGAAAAAGGTGTTGAAGTCTTTTTCGAAAAAGAAAACATTTATACCCTTGGTACTGGTGGAGAACTTCTCCTTACCATCATGTCATCAATCGCCCAAGAAGAATCTAGGTCAATATCAGAAAATGTTACTTGGGGTAAAAGAAAAGCATTCCAAGATGGTAAAGTAGCTCTTCCTTATAAATGTTTCTTAGGATATAAGAAAGGTGAAAATGGGCTTCCTGAAATTGAACCAGATGGAGCTTGTCTTGTAAGAAGAATTTATAGGATGTTTATTGAAGGTAAAAGCCAATCAACAATTGCTAGAATCCTAACTGAAGAAAATATCCCTACTCCAGGAGGCAAAACTAAATGGCAATACAATGTCATTGATTCTATATTAAGAAATGAAAAATACAAAGGTTCTGCTCTTCTTCAAAAGAAATATACAGTAGACTTCTTAACCAAGAAACTTAAAAAGAATAATGGTGAAGTCGCTCAGTATTATGTTGAAGATTCACACCCAGCAATTATTAGTCCTGATGAATGGGAACTAGTACAAACTGAACTTGAATTAAGAGATGGACTAGAAACTAGAAATCGAAGAGATAATGTGTTATCAGGAAGAGTCATATGTGCTGACTGTGGTTCTATCTATGGTCCTAAGGTATGGCATTCAAATGATGCCTATAGACGTATCGTATGGCAATGCAATAACAAGTTTAACGGAACTAAATGCACTACTCCTACTCTTGATGAAGAAACAATTAAAAATGCCTATTTAAAGGCATTAAACATCCTTCTTAAGGATAGAGATGCACTTATTTCAAATCTTCTTCTAGTAAAAGAAAAACTACTAGATGTCAATCTATCTAAGCCTATAGAACAAGCTAAGAATGAAATGCTAGTAGTAAGTGGTTTATGTGACCAACACATATTTAATAGAGAAAAGAAATTAAAGAACAGTCAAGAATACATGGATGAATATATAGATCTAGTTAAAAGATTCACTGCTGCACAAGATGAATATGGAAGATTAATTGATGAACAAGTTATGAGAAATAGAAAGTCAATTAAACTTCAAGCATTCATTGATGAGATTAAAAATGCAGATACACTAAATTTAGAATTTAACGATAGACTCTTTAATTTAACTGTTTTAAACATCAAAGTACATAAAGAAAACCATCTCGAATTCAATTTCAAAGATGGTTCAACAATAAATATTGAAATCTAGTTTGAATGGCTAGAGTTTTTAATTTGTCACGTTTGTCACGTGTCACGTGGGGGTATGTATAAATTTTGACATAAACACCTATAAGTATTCCTATATATAGTAAGTAGTAGTTTAACGATTAATAATAATTTAACGATTTAATTATATATATTATTATCCCTATACCTATAACTACTACTATTTTTATACCTTAGGCATCAAAAATGATGATAAAACCTATAATTATTGCAGTTTTACCCCTATATAAAGAAAAAATAGCCAATACTTTCGTATCAGCTATACTTAACTCTAATGGAGCAGGTGACGAGAATCGAACTCGCATATTCAGCTTGGAAGGCTGATGTTCTACCATTGAACTACACCTGCATGGTCGGGAAGACAGGATTTGAACCCGCGGCATCTTGGTCCCAAACCA
>Ga0208694_1001557_pt1 | contig 27281 bp, 24 predicted proteins | sample AD_UKC078_MetaG_FD_184442 | JGI IMG/M metagenome (GOLD analysis project Ga0208694, IMG submission 184442) | Active sludge microbial communities of municipal wastewater-treating anaerobic digesters from USA - AD_UKC078_MetaG (SPAdes) (version 2) | ecosystem: Engineered > Bioreactor > Anaerobic >...
CTCTTTTATTCTTTAATTAATGCCATTCTATGATACCCTATATTATTGTCAAGTAATATTTTAACTATACTTATTGTCTGCTTTCTAATTCAAAGCTCTCGTATCTGCTGAAATAGGTGAAAATAGTTTTCGAAAAACACCATTTTGTAAGCCCTATATATATAGAGAGGTGTTATTTTTATTTATGATTTTTCTTTATTCTTTTATAAGGTATTTAGATTACTATGTGGCAGACTCATCTTTATCCATTAAAATAAGCTTGGCTCTCGCTGTGCTCGTGAGTAGCCTGACCATCTAGCTTGCCTCGCAATCTTTCACCTTGAAAGTTGTAAAAGAGTTTTATACAGTTTTTCAGATAGCAGTTTATTAATTGTTTTGAGTAATCTGGCTCCGAGTAAAGGCTCTTTTTGTATAAGCTGGCAAAGTTCATTGTACGGATAACTGATGATAGTTGTGGGTGTTTTGGCTTTGATGGTTGCAGTGCGTCGTAGAGGGATGACGAAGTTCATTTCGCCGATGATATCGCCTTGTGCAAGTGTGGCTATGATTAATTCATTACCTGAGTTGTCTATTGTAATAATGCTTACTTCGCCAGATTCGATGACCATCATATCGCGGTTGCGGTCGCCGATAGAAATGATTATATCGTTTATTGCGTGTTGTTTAGTTTGTTCAGTTGCTTGTAGCACTGATATTTGTTCAGTAGTGAGTGAGTCGTATAATTTATTCATTTGTATCTCTTAGTACTCTTTGAGTCAATCTAATGTTTTTTTCGCAAAGACTATCATTGAGTGCAGCCTGTATCTTTAGTTCGATGAGAGGATGTGTGGCAAAAACCCTTTCGAGATCATCTTTGCTATACTGAATTACTGTAGTCTCTTCGATGCAGAGAAATTGAATCTTATCAGGTTTTTGCAAAAAGAATGGGGGTTCCCAAAGTATTTCAAGATCACTACATTCTTCAAAGAACAGTGGTAGGCTTTCCTTGTCAGCGGTAAAATGCGAGATTTTACCATTTTTAATGACATATAGATTCAGGCAGGTATCGACTTGAAATATGGTGTTTTTGGGGTAATTAAACTCTTTACCAAAGCCAGAAACAATAGCAAATTCTTGGTCATTGAGATATTTTAACAAATCATTGTCTTGTAGTCTTGAAAAAATGTTCATCTTATTCTTTCCGATACTTTAAAAATATTAAGGCTAAACCATTAAAAGTTAGGATGATAATAATGGATATGATGATATTATAGTTTACGACAGAAATCTTGGTAGTAAAGACTTGCCGTGTGCTTGACATAAACTGGTAAAAGCCAGTATTGGCAGCTTTGCCATTTTGTAAAAAGACCCATTTGTCTAATTTTTCATTTTTGAAGTTTTTATTGGAATTGGACTTGAGAAAAGAGTTTTTCTCTAAATACAACTTATTCTTTTCATTGTAAGAAGGTGTTTGGATGATTTTTTCATTTAAAAGATCAACTCTCTTATCCCAATAATTCTTTTCTACTTGAGCAACAGCTAAACCTTCAAAAAGCCAACGTGATGAAACAATATCACAAAACTCAGGCACACTGCGGTTATCAGTGAATTTGACACGTGGATTGAGCTCAGCAAATGAGATTACCGCACCCGCAAAGAGTATTTGTGGAATGAGTAAATAAGGCATGAGGTTGGTGGCAGAATCGCGGCTCTGGAACAGTGAAGAGAGAAAGAGCCCTATGCTGACGCCTGTCAAGCCTGAAAGGAAAAGATGGATGAGATATTGTGAGAAAATGCCCTTGATCTGCAATACAGGTATTGAGAAAAGCAAGTAAAGGGTTGATTGGATTAATACTAAAAGTGCAAGATAAATGAATTTGGCTGAGAAAAACTCAATTAGGTAGACATTTATCTTACGTTCACGATTGAGAATACGCCGCTCACTGATTATTTCATTGACACTAGACGCCATACCCAAAAATATAAAAACAATGATGGAAATAAAGATAAAAAGAGTGATATTTGGATTGTGATAAAAACTATAGATAGGGGCTTCATCATTATTTACATAGCGAAGAATAAAAGAGATCAGCAAGCCAAGAAGCGGTGCTGCAAGAAGGCTGATAGCAAGATAAGAAAAATTGGCTATCTTATTGATAAGATTACGTAAAAACAAGTAGAAATTCTTTTTTGTTTGCTGTTTGAAATTGCTGTTTTGTTTTTTGGCATCTATTTGTTCGTCGATTTGCTGATCTTCCGAACTTTTATGGTGATATTGAAGAAACTCGAGCATTTTATTATTGCGGTACTTTTCTTTCCAATAGAGAGGAGAAAAGAGACGCTCTTTGATGCTTGATTTACTGATTTGTGTGGCAGAGCTGGTTTGACTGTATTCCAAAATGTCAAAAAGAAATTCAGGCATAGAGAGATCTTTTTTGAGCTGAAGTTTGTCATCGTTTAGCTGATCAAGTTCTGCATCAAAATAAGAGAAGATGCCACTTGTTTTGCCAAAATATACCTGAATCCCCCCTTTGTCCAATAAAAGTAACTTATCAAACTGCTGGAAGAGCTCTGCGTTTGGTTGATGAATTGTGGCAAGGATGATTTTACCAATTTGCTTAAGGTCATTGAGCGTTTCGATCAGTTTTTCTGAGTCTTTGCTCGATAATCCAGAGGTTGGTTCGTCTAAGATGATAATTTGAGGGTCTGAGAGTAGCTCCAAAGCAATATTGAGCCGTTTGCGTTCTCCTCCACTGAGAGTCTTTTGCATCACGCTACCAGCACGAAGATTACGTTTATCCCATAGTCCCATCAGTGAGAGAATGTGTCTTATTTTTTCATGTAGTGCAGATGAGCTTGAAAACAGCTGTGGCACGCGGATCTTGGCACAGTAATAGAGGTTTTGATAGATAGTCAAATTTTCAAATAAGAGGTCGTCTTGAGGCACATAAGCGATTGACCGACGATATGTAGATAGTTGCGGATTGTAGGGCTTGTCATTGATGGTGATACTCATACGCTTGGGTGTGATTTCACCGAGTAAACACTTTAAAAACGTGGTCTTGCCGCTGCCACTTGGACCCATGATGGCGAGCATCTCTTTGCTATTGAGATCAAAGTTGATATTGTCTAAAGCAACTTTTTGTCCTTTTTTAAACTCATGATAGAGTTCATGGACTTTAATATTTCGGATAAATTGCTTTAGCTCTTCAAGCTGTAAGTATTTGTTTAAGAGATAATTAATCTCTTTGTATTGAATTATATCATTGATTAAAAGTGTATCACCATCGCTAATCTTTTTATTATTGATGAAAAGATCAAACTGATCAGTGAGCGTCTTAATAGAAAAAGAACTTTGGCTTTCTTTGACATTGAAAGTTAGTTGGGCAAGGGCTTTGGATGACGTGTCTGTTGAATTGTTGTATGCTGCAATGGCTAATTTATTGTTGTTGTCAAACAAAATATAATCGGTGATAGGTATTTCTTGCTGATGAAACTCGCCAGAGATGAAGTTGATACCATAAGATTTATTCTCTGTTTGAATGAGATCATCAAGCGCCAAAATCTCGTATTTACGAGCTTTTTTACCATTAAGTAAGTAATATCCCGATAATCTGGAGATCGTCGTTTTTAGTCCATTAAATTGAACTTTTAGCTCAGCTTTATTGTCTGAATAGAGGTAAGAAAAACACGATTTATTTTGTTTTCTTTGATAAAGCTTTAATAAAAAAGACTTGTCTAAGTTGAAGGGAAGATCTTCTGAAGAGGTGTTTGCTTGAGGGTTTATGTCTGTGAGAAGAACGAAAGTATTGGGGTAGCTTAATGATACATCTTTATCTTGGATTTGGGATGTGACAAAGATATTATTGAGGATATTTAAAGCTACTATTTTATTGCTATTAAGAGCTATATCAGCATTTTTAACATTAGAAAAGACTAGGTCGTTTTGTAGTATTCTTGTATCGAGGTTTTCAAAGAAAATCTCTGAATTAAGTGTGAATTGGTGGCTTTTACCTTCAATAATATCGAGTACTTGTTCGTAAAACGATACGTCCAGATAAAGCAAGTCAACAATTTTAATGATTTCAAGGCTGGAGAGTACATTAAAGTCTTTTTCTTGGTAAACTAAAAAGATAATATTTAAAAAGAGAAGGACTTTATCGCGCTTGATGAAATGTTTATTAAAAATTTGGCATGATTGTTTGAGAGGAAAAGGGTTTTCTGCTATTTCCCATAAGTAAAGTAGAGATGGTTCATAGGAGAGCGTATTGCGAAATAAGCGCGCTAATGAATCAATATGCTTTTTTTCAACTCTCCTGATGCGTGCCAAATTCATAAACACAGATACAAGCGCATATTGAATTTCTTTGTTAGAGGACGGGGTGCTTGCTTTTTTGTTTTGCCTCATAGCAAGTACTTTTTTGATCATTGAACAATATCCTACATATTTTGATATAATTACGAAACTAAGTCATGGTATAATGCATAGAACGAGCAAATCAGTTGGATTCACTCGTTCTGCAATAATTATTCATCTTTATGTTCATTTTTTAATGGTTTATTTTTAGAAAAGACCTGTAATATCTCCGTCTTCACTGACGTCTATACTAAGTGCTGATGGGACCTTTGACAAACCAGGCATACGCATGATTTCACCAGTAATTGGAATGACGAAGCCAGCGCCAGCAGCGAGCTTTATTTCACGCACAGTGATGAGGAAGTCTTTTGGTCTACCGAGTAAATCAGGGTTATCGGAGAGAGATTTCTGAGTTTTTGCCATACAGATAGGTAAGTGTTCCAAATTGAATTTTTTAAGTAGTTTCAAGTCTTGTTTTGCCAGAGCAGTATAGTCAATCGCCTCTGCACCGTATATTTCTTTGGCAATAATCTCAATTTTTTCTTTTATTGGCATATTCCAATTGTAGAGGAATTTTTGGATACAGACTTTATTATCAATCATATCAACTACTTTTTGAGCAAGCTCAAGACCGCCATCTCCGCCCTTTGCCCAGAAATCAACAACGTAAGCATAGAATCCTTGAGATTCACAGAATTCTTTGATTAACTGTAATTCTTCATCAGTGTCTGTGATAAAGCGGTTAATTGAAACGACAGCTTTCATACCAAATTTATTAATATTTTCTAAGTGTTTGCCGAGGTTATCGAGCCCTTTACGTACAGCATCTGGGTTTGGTGTGGTAATCTCTTTTAACTTTGCTCCGCCATGCATTTTGATGGCACGGACAGTGGCAACTAAGACAACAGCAGATGTACAGAATTCACCATAACGGCTAACGATATCAAAGAATTTCTCAGCACCTAAATCAAAGCCGAAGCCAGCTTCTGTGACTGCATAATCAGCGAGCCTGAGGGCTGTTTTGGTTGCAAGAATACTGTTCGCACCTTGAGCGATATTAGCAAAAGGTCCACCATGCACAAAGACAGGAGTATTTTCTAAAGTTTGGACAAGATTAGGTTTTAGAGCATCTTTTAAGAGTGCAGTGATTGCCCCTTCAAAATGGAGATCCCTAACTCTGAGTAATTCGCCTTCATAGGTGAAAGCAACGGCGATATTGCCAATTCTTTCTTTTAATTCTGTAATATTATTTGATAAGCAGAGGATTGCCATAATTTCTGAAGCAGGAGTAATATCAAAGCCCTCTTCACGTGGGAAGCCATGCTTGCTGCCACCCAAACCAATAATGCACTCTCTGAGCATACGATCGTTTACGTCAAGTACACGCTTCCAGAGTATTCTACGAGGGTCAATATCCATTTGATTGCCATTATACACATGATTGTCGATCAATGCAGCGAGGGTATTATTGGCAGCAGTGATGGCGTGAAAGTCGCCTGTGAAGTGCATATTAATGTCTTCCATAGGTATAACTTGAGAATAACCACCCCCAGCAGCGCCGCCTTTTACCCCAAAAACAGGGCCCAAAGAAGGCTCTCTAATCGCAGCTATTGCTTTTTTGCCGAGCTTATTAAGAGCTTGTGCCAAGCCGATAGTGTTGGTTGTTTTTCCTTCACCTGCAGGCGTAGGTGTGATTGCAGAGACAAGGATTAATTGTCCCATCTCGTTTTTCTCAATTCTTTTTAAAGCGTCATATGATAGTTTTGCTTTATATTTTCCATACATTTCAAGATCGTCTGCAGTAAGACCGATAGTTTGAGCAACTTCCACGATAGGCTTTATTTTGGCAGCTTTAGCTATTTCTTGATCAGTCATGTTTTTCCCCTTTATTTGTTTAATAATTTTTTCTTATATTCGCTTAATCTAAAGACGTGTGTTATTTCTTCTTGAATAATAGACTGTATGATATCTTTTGTTTTTTGAGAATTAGCTTTATCTTTGAGAGTATGAAAAAAGAGCAGAGTGTCTTTCTCAAAAGTAATAGCATAATTAATAAGATCCATAACACTTTTTGCTTGATCAACGAGAGCGATTGCAGACTTTTCATCTGAGAAGAGGCGCGAATCTGTAATCAGTTTGATATAGGAAGATATCATCTCCCAATCTTGTGTCTCTTCCATATAAAAAAGGTCAGCTTCGTTTCTTAAGCTAAGAAAGTATTGTTCATGTCTAATTTCTTCATTCTTTAAGATAGCCAATAAGTCTTTTGTCTCACTGTCGAGATTGTCTTTACTCAGTGCACGATCGTAAAAGGCATAGCCGTTTCGCTCGATCTGTACAGCCATTTCAATTACTTCATTTGTTGAGAAGATGTTCATTTAAGCCTCCCTTATAATATTATGATTATAAGTATAATATAATAATCGTGCAATTTAGTCAAGGAAAATATCTAATGCATGAAAAAAGAAAGTAAAAGATTAGTTAGCCTCGCAGAGTTGAAGGCTTTCTGCTGTCTATCAGGGGATTACTAAATGCTTTTATTGTTTAGTTTTATTTATCTGAGCGATAGTTTTCCTAACATAAAAGGGCTCGAGTTCAGCAAAAGCTTCAGCATCCCAAACGAGAGGCTTATTGTGTATATCTTGCAGTGCAAAAAGTGCTGTGCAAATCTTTAAATCAGTTATGCCTGCTGGTAAAGAGAAGCAGATATTATTTTCTTTAAGATTATTGAGCAATTTATCTGGTTTATCGCCGCAAAGAATAAAGTTAGAGGTCAGCTCTTTCTGGATAATATCTACGGCATGTCCATATGAACAGCAGGTGGGGGACACGATCTCTTTGAGGCTTTCATCGTATAGAGCGAGATAGAGTTCGTCCATTTTTGCATCGACAATTGAGAGTATGTGTTTACCTTGCTTGATAAAGTATACAGCATTTGCTTCCAGTGTATAAAAAGGCAAAATAGGTATTTTATGTGGGTATGCAATGCCCTTTGCTGTGGCTAAAGCAATGCGTAAACCTGTAAAAGAACCAGGTCCATTGGCAAGTAGAATAGCATCTAAATCTTTTGGCTTGATCTGCGCAGTTTTAAATGCTTCATTGATATGGGGCATCAAGGTCTCGGAGTGTGTAGTCAGACTATCTGCATAGTTGATATAGATGACTTTTCCGTCTTTTTCAAGAGCTATACTGCCAGCATTTGAGCTTGTATCTATGGCGAGTTTACATGTCATAAGAGTTGACTTTATTCAAGATAATGAGGTCTGTTTAGCAAAGTCTTAATACTCGATTTTTAGCACGCCTTTATCACGACTTGCTGCATAGAGAATATTGTTTTCTGAGTCTGAGAAAAGCACATTATTAACATAGCCAACTTCAGAGCTTGGCAGATTGTCTACTAACTTAACGTTTTCTGGATCTGAGATATCAAATAAGTAAACACCTCTTGAATTCCATGACAGTGCTGCATAATTACCTTTGATCTTGATATTTTCAGCATAACCACTGGTGGTCGAGTAATCATAAACACATTCAGCATTCATTGAGCTGTCAAGTTTGTAAACGCGAAAGCCAGCTTGTCTGTCAGCAACGTAAATATAGCCATCTTTGTGCTTTACATCAGTTGCAGAGCCTGGTGTGTCAAAAGAAGCGACTTCAGCTTGGGTTGTTTTATTGTATATTGTGACGCCAAGCTGTCCATAAGCAGTGTAAATATATTGATCATCGACGTCAATTTTCTCTGGAGGATATGCTGTTACAATTTCTTTCCTATCATACTGTACAGGGCGATTGCTAAGATTTATTTCTGAGTATTTGATTTTATTATTTGGTTTATTTGAGCGATAAATGGCAAAGTCATAGAGTGATGTATCTGCAGATGGTTTAATAACAATGCTTTGCAAATCAACTGTATCACCAGAAGACATATCGAGCCAAGCAGGATTGGTAGGATTATTTAGAGAGAAGAACTCCATTTGCCAGTTAGAACTATTTATTCTGTTTAGAAGAATCATGCATTTTGTGAGATGGTTGTATCTAATAAGTTTCACTTGTAACGGTGAAGGCACTCCTGCGTATGTAAAGTAATTTGCAGATTTAATTGATGCGCCTGTATTTGTATTGTAAATATGATAACCACCAAAATCATCTGCGATAAAGAGCATATTTCCATAAGAATCCATATCCAGAGGGTTGCCGACAGTAGTGTATGTGTGAACCACTTTCATTCTATGTTCGTCTTGAAAAGGGTCACTTGCTTTTGCACAACCAGCTAATAATATGCTAAAAGCAAAAAGCAAATAAAGAACTTTTTTCATAATTCCTCCAAGAGTGTTGTTTTTTATCTTAATAGCAAGCAAATATCATTCCAAAAAAGGAGGAGAGATCTCCTCCTTTACATATTTTCAGATTATTTGTTATTGTTTGCTAAGATCTCTTTTGTGCGTGCGTAAACGCTTTCTTGATCGAGGTGGCAGTGTTTATAGACATCAGTTGCAGAGCCTGAACATGCATAATCTTCAACTCCAAACTTATATAATCGTGTAAAAAGACCTCTGCTCATCAGTTGATCTGCGATGATTGAACCAAGCCCTGTGTTGACATTATGGTCTTCATATGTAATGACAAATGGTTGTTTGGAAATAGATTTTAGCATATTTTCATCAGCTTTAAGTGGGCTGGAAACATTCCATAGCTCAAGCTGATAACCTTCTGCAGCGAGCTTTTCAACTACTTTAAGTGCATTATTAGTAACAGTTCCCATTACCAACATTGCGCCCGCATTGCCGTTTCTCAATTTGTCTGCTTTGCCATATTCATAGGTGTACTTTTCATCGAAATAAGTTTCTCCATTTTCTTTGGTGATAATATCGAGCTTGGAGCGTCCCATGGACATGACAATATTGCCTTGATGCATTGCAGCATAGCGCACAGCACTATCTGTTTGGTTTGGATCAGCAGGAACTATTGTTTTAAAGTGATAAAGATTTCTCATCAGTCCGACATAATCGATGCATTGATGGGTTTTTCCATCTTCGCCGACGTCGAGTCCCACGTGTGTATTGATAATTTTCAAGTTTGTCTGATTGATATCGCTGAGTCGATGTTGATTGTATGTTTCATCGATACCAAAAACACCAAAATCAGCAAAGAAAGTTTGAATGCCCATCTTTGACATAGCTGCAGCGCAGACAGCAGTGTGGTGTTCCATAATTCCCGACTGGAAGAAGTTATCGGGCATGACTTTATAAAAGCCATCAGTTTTGACGCTTCCCATCAAGTCACAGTCAAAGACGGCGATTTTTGTTTTACTATCGAGATTATTCTCAGCTAGTTTTGCAAGGGCATTACCCCATGCTGAGCGATTATCAGTTGCTTTATCATATGTAATTGCGGTGCTTTTTTGTAGACAAAGATCTTTTGTATTTTCTTTTGGGTAAACTGATCTTTTACCAGATTCAATTTTCTCTTTTCTTAGATTTTCATATATGGCAAAATCAAAATCAACTCCGAGCTCTTGAATAGCTTTGAGACAATCTTCTTTAGGCAAGGTAGAGCCGTGGTATTTTTCTTTATTTTCCATGAAGGACACGCCTTTTCCCATTGTAGTATGAGCTAAAACCATTACAGGTGCATTAATTGTTTTTGCCTTTTCAATAGCATCAAGTATTTCAGAAATATCATGACCATTAATTTCAATCACTTCCCAGCCGTCGCTTTTGTAATTAGCGACGATTTCTTGAGGCATTACATGGCTAATGTCTCCGCAGATTTGTAGTTGATTATAGTCAATAAAACAGGTGATATTGTTAAGATTATATTTCTTAGCAAAACGTCTTGCTTCAGAGATTTGACCTTTTTGTTGTTCGCCATCACCCATGATAACATAAACTTGTTTGTCGATATTATTCACTCTTGCAGCCAAAGCAAAGCCACAAGCGGCAGACAAGCCTTGCCCGAGGTTTCCGCTTGCCCATTCAATGCCAGGCACATCAGGTTCCACATGCCCTTCGAAAATGCTTTCAGCTAAACGAAATTCTGAAATCACATCATCAAGTTTGACAAAGTCAGCTGCAGCCAAGCTTGAGTAAATTGCTGGAGAAATGTGTCCATTACTAACCACGAACATATCACGGTCAGCTTTCCAAGGGTTTTTAGGGTCGACATTCATCGTGTTGTAGAGGCAAAGAGTTATATCGATGCAAGACATTGAGCCACCAGGGTGCCCAGATTTTGCCAATGTAGTCATGGTCACAATTGCTGTTCGTGCTAATGCACTTTGTTTTTCAATTTTCATTACAAGTTCTGTTTTATTTTTCATTTCTACCTCAATAAGCTTTTAAACAAAAATATTATAATCATTAAAAATGTCAACAACCATTTTTTGTATTATAAGAAAATGGATAGACAGCGCAAAAAGGTAACTTTCTGCTTTAAAATAAGCATATTTATGTAAGAAATAAATATTTTTTTTCACTAAAAAAGATATAAACAAATCGTCTTAAAGCAGCATTTTAAAGGGGTTAGAGCTTTATTACTTAGGATTTATAAAATTATTTGTAAATATTACTTGCCAAGATTTCTATAATAAGAATAATGGTTCATAGTTTATTTACATAGTGTGTGTAAAACAAACAATAATTTAACCCAATAATTGTTATGGAGGAAGGATTAAAAATGAAAGCTATCAAAAGAATCATGATCATTGCATTAGTAGTTGCATCTTTTTCAATTTTTGCATGCGCAAAAAAAGAACAACCTGTTGAGACTACAGATATTGAAGCTACTGAAGAAGCTACCGAAGAAACTCCAGCTGAAGAAGTTCCAGCTGAAGAAGTTCCAGCTGAAGAAGCTGAATAATCTACTTTTTATTACAAGAGCTATTGTTAATTGCAGTAGCTCTTTTTTTTTGCTTTAATTTTATTTGATCCTCGCTTCGCTACGGGTGAGGTACTTTAACGAAGGCGATGAACGCTACTTCGTTGCTTTGTACGGGCACAGCTCGCCCCTACATTAACATAGTCCCCTCAACGAAGCGAGGACCAAAGAACTGTTTATTTAAAATATTATTCTGCTACTTCTTCTTCGGTAATTAGTAGATCAGCACGTTTGGGTAGGTCAGGGGCGCCTTTTACAATTAGTCGCCATTCATCAGGGCTCATAGAGTTATTCCAGACAAAGACAAGGGCTTTAGCAATTACAGCGCTAACAAGTAAGGTGACAAAAGCTCTCATAAATGCTGAGATTAAAGGGTATTTTGATATAAAGTAAGCCGTAAAAAATGTAAGGAAAAACATCAATATTGCTACGATGTTTGACCAAGCATTTGCATAATGGCTTCTTTTTATCATTCTTTATCCTCTTTTAAAATAGAAACTGCTATATTATGAATACTTGCTGATGCGACTGAACGTGGTCTTTTAATAATGAAAGGCACTTGTTCTTTTACAGAATCAGGTATGCTGCTATCATGTGGAATAGTTCCTGCGTGGACAACAGATTTGTTTAAGAAATGTTGAACTATGAGGTTTATTTTATTGAAAATAGTTTTACCTTCTTCGTCAGTCTGAGCGAGGTTTATAACCAATCCGATATCAGGAGATTTGGCACGATAGAACAATACTTTTATCATGGCATAAGCGTCAGTAATAGCGGTAGGTTCAGGAGTTGTGATTACGAGCACTTTATCAGCGCTAAGCACAAAATCAACGCTCAAATCGCTGATCCCAGCTCCTGTGTCAATCAAGATATAATCAAAATCTTTACGCAACTCTGTGTATGCATTGATTAATGCTTGTTGATATTCTTTTATATTTTTCATTACCATAATATCACCAGATGATGCAGGCATAATACTAATCCCTCGCGGTCCTTCAACTAATAATTGGTCCACCGTAATCAAGTCATCCATTAGGTTTGACAGTGAATATTGTGGATAAATACCCAATAACACGTCTATATTTGAAAGGTTCATATCGGCATCGATTAAAAGAACCTTCTTACCTCTTATCGACATTGCAATGGCTAAGTTTAGAATAAAGTTCGTTTTTCCCACACCACCTTTACCAGATGTAATGGCAATTAATTTTGCGAGATTGCTTTTTTTGGTGGATTTATCGTTATCTATATATTGTTTTAATTTTTGGCTTTGTGTTTTATTGATTGTCATATTTCCCTCTTAAAATTATTTGAGCTAGTTCATTTCGATTTGCAAGGCTGATATCTTCAGGTATATTTTGTCCAAAGCTTATATAAGAAAAAGGCTTATCCATTTCGACAGAGATATTTAAAATATCGCCAAAATAAGAGCTTTCATCCAGCTTTGTTAAAATCACGCCATTGTATGGTATCATGGCAAAGCTTTTCAATGTTTCTTTTATTTCTAAGTATCTGGTTGTCATATTGAGAATTAAATGTATTTCATCGGCACGTGAGACTCTGATTGTTTCTTTTAGTGCGATTAATTGTTTTATATTTTTGATATTAATGCCAGCGGAATCGACCAAAATGACATCATAGTTTTTCAGTTTATTAATTTTATCAATTAGATCATTATTGCTGTAAGCAGCTTCAAAGTGAATCTTAGCAATGTCTGAAAATGCCTTTAATTGTTCCATCGCTGCGATTCTAAAGCTATCAACTGAGACCAATGCGACCCTTTTTCTATAGGTGAATTTATATAATGCTGCGAGTTTGGCGACGCTTGTAGTTTTGCCAACACCTGTCGAGCCCATGACCAATACCACTGTCGGTGCGTCCTGATTAAACTTTACAGGTCCTGTGATTTGTATCATGTTTTTCATTTTTGTGATGATTTTTTGTTCGACAAGGTCATCTTCCATTAAATCTTCGCCTTTCAAGCTGGTAAAGACTTCTTCGATTATAGAGTTTGCTATAGATGCATTGACGCCGCAAGTGATCAACTGCTTGCTATATTTTTGCAAATTCTTTGGTAAATGCGGAAGGTTTTCATATTTAATGTGGTTTAAAATCAGCTCAATTCTGTCATTGATATAGCCGATATCTTTTTGAAGAGTGTTAAATTGAATACTTGAGATAGAGCTTGGTTCAGGCTTTTCAGCGACTGCTTTTTTGACGGTCTCGCCAAAGCTTTCAGATGGAATTTCATCTTTTTTATCGATAGCTGCGGTTACTTCAATAGCATTTTTCCATTCGGGGTGTTCTTTTAGCTGAACACTTTTATTACTAAGAATAATTGCATCATCGCCGAACTCTTTTTTGATCATCTTCAACGCTTCTTGCATTGAAGGAGCTAAGAATTTTTTAATTTTCATGTATAATATATCCTTTTAATACAACTATATTAACTCCTTAAAGTCTACTTTATAAAATTTACTCAATAATGTCAATCAAAAAATGTATTTACGAGTAAACAATCCCTAAATCCTTATAAATCATTATGTTTTTCACGCTTGTAAAGATTATATAATATTGACGATTCGAGCATGATAGTACAACAGATGTAGAGCTTTACGAGATTTTGTGTAAAACGATTTAACTCTGCTATATAATAAAAAAGGGCTCCAAATAATTTGTTTCTAATTAATCTTTCTCATGCTCTTTATGATCAAAATGAGAGGCATTTGATTCTATTATTGTGCAGAAAATCAAAATAAAACTCAAAAGATTAGCTTAAAGTTGTATTATTTTAAATTATTAACATCGGCGTAAAATATACAAATAAAAAGATACTAACGGAGGGTATTTCATGATCTTCAAAATTGCAAATTTTCAGGCATCATTATTAAAAGAAAACAGGTGTTTTTTATGTCTTATAAATTCATAAAAAATCTCCTTTACATTCCCTTTAGATTCCTATAAAAATCTCTTTCATTCTCCAAGATAGCAAGGGGAATGTAAAGGGAATCACATAGGCATATATCTGAAAAATAGAGATATACAAGTCTGAATGAAAAATGAACAAAAAGAGGGAAAAACTGATTTGATAAGAGACATTTTTGTGCTTTATTGTATCTTTTTTTAATAGAAAATTGAGGCACTTTTCAAGCTGTAATTTTTACATTTTGTTTTAACTTTATTGTAATCCTCTGTTTTGTAATCCCCATGTTAGAAGAAGGTGTTATTTTGGTCATTATGCAACTGTCTTTAACGGTTAAACGAAGTATTTATTTAATAAAACTAAAAAAGATAAGAATTCCTTTGACAATAAAGGGCTATTTGTTTAATTAGTTTACTTTAATCATAGTTTATTTGTAAATTGTGATTTAACGAGAATTATATAAGGGTTCCTATGTTGCATAATGTATTAATATATGAGTATTTGATTGTTTTTGTGGTGAGCTTTTTGTTTGTTTATTGCCTCACACCATTTATTATGAAATTAGCGATTCGCCTAAATTTTGTTGATAATCCAAGTGCACGAAAAATGCACAAAAAGGTCGTGCCACTTTTAGGTGGTTTGAGTGTGTTTATTGGCTTTATGCTTATTGTCTTATACGAGACATTAATTCAGGCTAATCAAGGCTTTAGCAGTAGTTTAATAGGTTATTTAAGTGCTGGATTTTTGGTAATGATGATAGGTTTGGTTGATGATAAAAAGCCGATAAAGCCCAGCATAAAGTTATTTTGGCAAATAGTAGTATGCCTGATTTTTATTCATACCAATAATCTTTATGTTTTGTTGGGTCCATGGTGGATAACCTTGCCATTGCTTTTATTTTGGATGATTGGTTTGATGAATGCTTTTAATTTTTTAGATAATATGGATGGGATTTTATCTGGTATGTCTGGCATCTTGGCATTGGGGTTTTATGCAGTAAGTGTTATGATCAAAACCCCTACAACTCATGCTATCAGTAGCTATGTCGCATTATTATCACTTGGTTTTGCAGGCTCAGTATTAGGTTTTTTACCACATAATTTCAATCCAGCAAAGCTTTTTTTAGGTGATGCGGGCAGTATGTTTATTGGGTATTTTTTATCGACAATGGGCATTTTGACTGGTAAAATGGCAGTTAATAGTACACAGAATAATTTTTATTATCTCTTGCCGATATTAATGTTGAGCTATGCAGTTTTTGACATTTCTTTGGTTAGTTATACTAGAAAGCGTGATGGACGTTTGGCTTCTCAAGGGGGTAAAGATCACTCTACGCACCGTATTGGGACCGCCATAGGGTCGGTAAAGATCACAGCATTAATGGTTTACTTAATCAATATTATTATAGTTTTGACAGCGATAATTGTATTAAGGTTGAATTCAATATGTATGCTTTTTATTTCTACTTTTATTTATATAAGTGCTTTTTTATTCTTTGGTAAAAAGCTGGATAGCGTACCTATTGTGATTCCTCAGAATCAATTAAAACAACCAAAGGAAGTTCATTTATGAAGTTTATAGTCTTAGGATCTTCTTCAGGACTTGCAGATAAAGGCAAGAATTTGTCGTCGTTTTATGTCCATTCCAATAATAAGCATATTTTAATAGATACAGGTGAAGGAATTGCTCACCAAGTGCAGGCAGAACATTTGGATCATGATGTACTTGATGCAGTGTTTATTTCTCACTTTCATCCTGATCATGTGACAGGTTTTTTTATGTTGATTCAAGTGCTCTTTATTCAAGGTAGAAAAAAGAAATTGCAAGTCTTTTTGCCCGAGAAAGTAGATGAATTTGCTCAAATGTTGGAATTCTTTTACACTTTTAGAAAAAAGATAGGGTTTGCTATAGATTTTCATCACTTAAGTGAGACAGAAAAGTATTATCCCTTTATAAAGGTGCAAAAGAATGACCATTTACGCAGTTATCGAAAATTCTTACAAGAGAATAACTGTAATAATGGTATGGTCGCCTATTCTTTTCGAATAACTGAGAATGATAAATCAATTGTTTTTACATCAGATATCAATACTGTAACATCTATCTTGGATCTGCTAAATGGATGCGATTATTGTATTGCAGATGCATTTCACCCAACAATTAAAGAGCTGAAATTGCTCGCAGAACATACCAAGGAGAAGACAATTCTTACACATGGTTCAACGCCAGAAACCGATATTTTAGTGAAGGAGAATGATAAGTATATCTATGCAGAAGAAAATAAAGTATTTAGTATTTAGCTTTTTGTTAATTGCTACAGCCTGTACCAATAAATATCAATCAGCAAACGTTTTTTATAAAGCAGAGAACTATACAGTTGCCATTGAAGAATATGACAAGGTAATTAATAAATCTGCCAATGGATACGAAGTAACTCTGTCTGAAATTGACCGTTCAGAATCGTATTTTCAGCTTGGTATGAGAGCATTTGAACGAAACAATTATAATTTGGCAATACGACTATTTTACCTGGCAAATTCAGATAAGGCAGATGAAAAAATAATAGATAGTTATCTTATTTTGATAGATGATTTGAAAACTAAAGATGAAAGAAATAGAGTGATAGCGACATATAATTATCTCATTGATAATCTTTATCGCTCTGAGCGCACGCCATTATTGATCTTTGAGCGGATTTGTCTTATTTATGAATGGTATCAAAATGAAGAAAAAGTTTGGGAAGATTATAGTATGCTCTATGAAAAGTATCCAGAATCAGAATATCTCCCTCAAGCACAAGAGATTGTGGATAACTTTTTGCCAAAATGGATCGAAGCACTCGTTGCCAAGAAGAATAGTCCAGACGTCGATCTGGACGAGATTATAAGCTCAATGGTGTATTTGAAAACAATACCCAATAACTATCATGAAAATATATCCAAAGAGATAGCTTTAATCTATATTCAAATGGCAGAGGAATTGATCAAAAAGCAAGAGTATGTCACAGCAGAAAAGCAGTTTAGAAGGGCGCTTGAATATGATATAGATCAGGCAGTTTATGTGCAAAAGCGACTCAATTATGTCTGCGATATGTTTGTTAGTGAGGGTAATGACTTGATCAAGCAAAAGCTAATTGATGAGGCTATTGTTTCATTTAATCGCTCTTTTCAAATTATCCCTGATTATCAAAAGGCAATCGATGGCATTGCACGAGCAGAAAGTCGGCGGCTGATGATTGCTCGCTCTCTTGAACTAAAAAATGAAGGTATACAACTTGAGCGAAAGAAGAAATATAAGGAGGCTTTAGCTATTTATCAACAGGCTTATAATCTTGATAATACACCAGAATTGAGTAAGCTGATTTTTGAAGTGAGCAATACAATTGAAATAGATAAAGACCCGCGCAGCTTTGCATTAAAGATTTTGAATGAACATAATAATGGTGCGATAGTTAAACGAATTAACTCATTACGTGCTGAATTGAAAGAAGAATGGAAAGATAAACTTAAAGATTCAGGCTGGAGACCCATAGGCTCAGGCACACGTAATACAATGGAGATAAGATATGATTTTATTACACCAGAAGAGAATTACTTTTTGTCGTGGCAAGTTAATATGAAGGACAAGAAGATAATTCCATTGAATAAATTAACAGAAAAGCTTTTTGGGAAATAATATGAAGAAGATCTTTTTACTATTTATAATCAGTTTGTCATTCTTTAAAATATATGCACAGGCGGATTTTGATGTAGCCGCTTTTGCAGACACATTGAAGTATAATTGGACAAATACAGAGACACGTTATGCCTTTAGAGAGAATTTGGAGTTTAAAAAATCTTTGCTCAAGAAATACGAAAATGAGACATTATCTATCTCTTTGAATATCGGCAAATCAATGATTATGCCTGGTTGGGGACATATGCATACAGAAGATTATTTGAGAGGGCAAATCTTATTAAGTACAGAAATCTTGCTCGCAGGTACGAGTTATTTTCTTTATGATAAATCAATGGAGAAATATGATAAATACAAAAAAGCCGATCAGATTGACGTTTTAAACCAATACTACAGTGAAGCTAATACAGCCTATAAACAAGCAACCATGGCATTTAGTTTATTTGCACTTGTCTGGGTTTATAATGTTTATGATACTTATATTGTAACAGAGCAGTATAATGACCATCTCTGGGTGAAAAACATTCAGAAAGAATTAGACAAAAAAATCACAGTAACCCCATTGGGTATTAGTGTAAAGTTTTGAGGTATTATGAAAAATATATTTAAAACATTCACATTACTACTATTTATTATCGCAATCAGCTCATGCTCCTTAGATAGATCAAACCCGCTCGACCCCTACGGTTATGAAGATATTACCGTGCCAGCAATGGTGCAAGGCATTTTGCTTAGCTCAACAGGGGGCGTAGTCAATATACGTTGGAATAGAGCAGAATATGTGAGTAAGTATCGTATATATCGTTCACAATCTTTTGATGGAAAATATGAGCTAATCGAAGAGGTGAGCAATCCAAGCGCAGAAGCGGGAAATTATGTTAATACAATTGACTCTAATGTTACGTTGATGCGGTATTATTATAAGTTATCCGCTGTCAATGTGCAAGGCTTGGAAGGTCCACGATCTGCTTATAAATATATTTTGGTTAGACCTTGAGCCAATAATAATAGTAATAAAATAGCCTAAAATGATTCGTTCTGAAATATTAACTTCCCTGAATGACAAACAACGTGAGGTTGTACAGCACACAGAAGGACCTCTACTTGTACTCGCTGGAGCAGGCAGTGGCAAAACACGGTCTGTTATCTATCGTGTTGCGTGGCTCATTAAGGTAGAAAATGTAGCACCATGGAAGATATTGGTGGTTACTTTTACTAATAAGGCAGCCAAAGAGTTGAAAGAGAGGCTTTATAGCCTGCTTGGTAGTCAAGCTGAGTCCGTATGGGCAGGTACTTTTCACTCAATTTGTTTGAAAATAATCAGGTATGAGATCAGGTATTTGCCAGATTATAATGCGGAGTTTTCTGTATATGATCGCGATGATCAGATTTCCGTGATGCGAAAAATATACAAGAAAATGCAAATAGACAAGGCTTCTTATCCATATCAAAAGGTTTTGAGCATTATTTCACGGTTTAAATCGCAGATGATAGACATTAATAATTTTTTTGATTATTATGATAAATCTAAGTTAAATAAACTATTCTATCAAATCTATGAAGAATATGAAAAGTATTTAAAAGCAAATAATGCAATGGATTTTGATAATATACTCTACTATGCAACAGAGATTTTTCAGAATAACCCTGAGGTTCTCGAAAAGTATCAAAAACAATTTCAGTATATTATGGTCGATGAATATCAAGATACAAACCTCGTGCAGATAAAATTTATCTATCAATTGGCACGTAAATATAAAAATATCTGTGTGGTAGGCGATGATGATCAGTCGATATATGGTTGGCGCGGTGCTAATATTGAGAATATTTTGACCTTTGATGAAGACTATAAAAACACTAAGATTGTGCGCTTGGAGCAGAATTATCGCTCTACAAGTACTATACTCAATCTTGCAAATAATATTATTGCACACAATAAAAAGCGGCATAAAAAACAGCTTTGGACACAAGAAGAATCGAATGTCTTGCCACAGCTTATCTCGCATGACAATGAGTATGAAGAAGCAAGGTATATCGCAGAAGAAGTATTGGACTTGCATAGCAAAAAAGCGATGCTACAAGAGTGCGTTGTGCTTTATCGAACAAACTCCCAATCGCGAGTTTTAGAACAAGAATTTACCAAGCAGCAAATCCCCTATGTGGTTGTAGGAGGACAAAACTTCTATCAACGTTCAGAAATAAAAGATATGATTGCGTGGCTAAGAGTGATTGCGAATCCCTTAGACAATGAAAGCCTTTTACGTATCATCAATCTTCCTCCGCGTGGACTGGGGCAGGTCGCTATTAATAATATATTGAATTTAGCGATTAATAATGGTCTTTCAGCCTATGAGGTGCTTAAAGATAGCAGACTTTTAGGGAAATTTAAGAGACAGCAAAATGAGACGCTAAAATTCTTTGTCGAAAAGATCGAAAAATGGAAACTGTCCCTCGAATCTGATACTATTTCTGCCGTCTTGAAAGATATTATTAATACTTATGATCTGGAGAATTATTATAAGTCGATTGATGATAATAAAGAGGCAATTAAGTATGGGAATATCAATGAGTTTGTAGCTGCGGCTGCTGAATTTAGCGATAACTATTTTAAAGAAAATAAAGCTAGCCCTAATGTGGCACATTTTTTACAGTTTTTGAGCTTGCAGACTGACCTGGATACAGCTGAAAAACGTGCAAATATCGATGCAATTAGATTGATGACTATGCACAATGCCAAAGGCTTAGAGTTTAATTATGTCTTTTTGGCTGGTCTGGAGCAAGGCTTATTGCCTCATATCTTATCGTGTGATGATGAGAGAGAAATCGAAGAAGAACGACGCCTCTTTTATGTAGCGGCTACACGAGCCAGAAAGCGTTTATTCTTGAATTATGCACATAGTCGAAGAAATAATAATAGTTATCAATGTACTAAGCCAAGCGAGTTTCTTGAAGAACTGAATTGTGATCTGTATGAAGAAGTTAAAGCCTCTTATTGGCAACCACATGCGCCAAGAAGGCAAGAATATAAGCCTGATTTTGGCAAAAGTCGTGCTATCATAACTGAAAACCAGAAGTTTTTTAAGATTGGACAAGAAATAATGCATCAAGAGTTTGGTAAAGGTGTTATATTAAGTGTTGATGGTGTGGGAAAAGATGCAAAATTGAGTATCTCTTTTTATAATGGTAATCTCAAAAAGATAAGCGGCGCTTGGGTGGAACTGATAGATGACTAAACTAAATAAATTAATCATGCTATGCGTAATTTGCCTCTCGATTACTGCACTCAATGGAGAAAAATACGCTGGCGAAATATTTAAGATGGGTGCAGGCATAAGAAATATTGCTTTGGGGCGAACAGGTCTTGCCGACAAGCAAAGTAATGCAAAAGCCTATTGGAATGCTTCTTTGCTCGCTCAACAGCACAGCACAGACTTTGAATTAATGCATGCAGAAGATTTTGGCGGTAATTTGCAGTATGATATTCTATCGGCAAATATTGGCAATCAAACAAATATGGGCTTTGTGATCAGTAGAATTGCTATTGATAATATTAGTCTTACAGCAATACCAAACCCAGACTCCTTGCCCTCAAATGACAATCGCCCTTTTGCTTATAAAAAGATCGCCAACGCCGATTATATCATCAATTTGGGTATCGGACGACAATTAAACGAGCGACTTTTAATTGGCTTCAGCCCAAAGTTTGTTTATCGGAATATTGCCGAAGAGAACGCTTTTGGCTTTGGGGCAGATCTCAGTGCTACTTATCTAATGAGTGATAATATTGTATTCGCTGGACGGTTGCGTGATTTCTTTTCTACACAACTCTTCTATGAAAACGGCAGCCATGAAATAGTCAATCCTGGCGTGGACTTGGAATCTGCATTTAGTTTTGTTGTTCCTAAACTCGATAAGAAGGCAGCAATTTATCTCAATTCAGAAATAAACTTTGAGCAGATGACAGATGCAGCAACCATCTCGGCTTCTGCTATGAGCATAGATTGGCATGCAGGTTTAGAGTTGGCTATTTCACAATCAGTTAGCCTCTATACAGGCTATGACCTCGATAATATTACCGCTGGCTTTACTGTCAATTATCAAAGATTTTCAATCAATTATTCTTTTGAACAAGACACAGAATTAGATAATTCTCACCGTATTTCATTGGGTTTTAAACTTTAAAATGGAGTTGTAATGAAAAAGATTGCTTTACTTGGTATGAGTGGTTCAATTGGTTCGTCTACATTAAATATCATGCAAAATCATCAAAAAGACTTTTCTATAAGCTTTGCATCAGTACACAATAATGTCGAATCTGCAATAAAAAGCGCTGTGCTTTTTAATATTCCGATAATTTGTATTACAGGTGAACAAGCGCAAAAGGTAACGGAAGCCGACTATCCAGAAATAACCTTTTATTATGGGCAAAATAGCCTCTTAGAGCTCTTGAAAAACGAAGACTATGATATATGTCTAAATGCTGTAACAGGCTCGGCAGGATTGCCATATACGATCGAGGTGCTAAAAAGAGGGAAGAAGCTCGCTTTGGCAAATAAAGAGTCCCTTGTGATGGCTGGGCATCTTGTGAAAGAACTCTTAAAAAAGAGTAAAAATAAGATCTTGCCCGTTGATAGCGAGCATAGTGCTATTTTTCAATGCATGAAAGGGCATAGTAATAAAGAAGTCAAAAAATTACATATTACAGCATCGGGTGGTCCTTTTAGGAATACACCATTAAAAGATTTTAAGAATATTCAACTTGAAAATGCACTCAAACACCCTACCTGGTCTATGGGTACAAAGGTTACTATAGATTCAGCAACAATGTTTAATAAAGGGCTTGAGGTGATCGAAGCACATTGGTTATTTGATTTGCCGTATGAACAAATTACTGCATTGATACACCCTCAATCAATTATTCACTCAATGGTTGAATTTGTCGATGGGTCAATCTTGGCGCAAATGAGTAAGCCAAGTATGGAATTACCAATTCTTTATGCTTTGTCCTATCCAAAACATATCCCCTCACAAAATGTGGAGACCGATTTTTTTGCACTATCTGAATTGACTTTTCAAAAGATAGAAAAAGAGAGATACCCTCTCTTCTTTATTGCTCTGCAAGCAGGCGCTAGTGGCGGGCTTTATCCGACTATTATGAATGCTGCAAATGAAGCAGCATTGAGCTTTTTCCTAAACAAGAAGATACACTTTACACAAATAGCTGAGCTTGTTGAAAAGGCTTTAAACCACTTTGAGAATGTAAACAATCCAAGCCTTGAAGAAATACTTGCTGCAAATAAACACACATATGATTATATTGCAATGAACCAAAAATAATGTAGGGGCGAGCTGTGCTCGTCCGAAAACTTACCACCCCGCTTATCGCACCCACAGCGAAACGCACACCATAAAAGAGCATTTCTGTATTCATTACGAAAATATTCCGATTTATTACTTGACAAAAAATTTATAAGTGCTATAAAGAAAAAATTAATCAAAATCAATAGTAATGGAGGTGAGGATGATAAGTAAAAACATAATAAAAGGGTTATTTTTATTTATTGTAATTAACTTACTATCAATAGGGAATGTATTTGCGCAATTGTCTATTTACTGTGCATATGACCCACCTCTCCAAATTCAAGATAAGGATAGCAGCTTGCGTGAATTTCATATTGAAATAGTCAAAGAAATTCAAAAAAGAGTGAATAATAAAGACAAGATTCAGATCGTGCCAAGGGCAAAAGCTATGAAAGAACTTGATAGCAAAAAAGATGTAGTATTCTTTAGTATGCCATTAACAGAAGAGAGACACGGTTCGCACCATTGGATTGGACCTACCAAAGAGTGCATACATAATTTTTATGCTAAAGTAGGATCAGGTATTGTGATAAAAGATATAGAGGATGCTAAATGCTTGAAGAGCATTGGTGTATGTTGTGATGATCTAAGAGATAAATATTTAACCAGCTTGGAGTTTCAAAATTTGGAACGATTCACTGACAATAAAGAGAACTTACAAAATCTAATGAGTGGTCAGATCGATATTCTTGCCTGTTCTAATGATACAATTGTAGATTTACTTTCAGATACTGGCTTTACACGGTCTAGTGTAAAACCAATTTATACATTTATGCATGAACAACTTTATATCGTCATTTCAAAAAAAACATCTTTAAAAACAGTAAAAAAATGGAAAGACGCTTTTGAAGAAATGAAGAAAGACGGTACTTTTAGAAATCTACATCGCAAATATTTTCCAAATGTTACCTTGCCAGGAGCAGCCGTATTAGATTTTAAAGAATAAAAACTTAAAATATAAATTTTTCTTGACAGCGGAAATTGTTTTTTTTAATATTATGAATATTAATATTATGGAGGCAAATATGTCAATGCTAATTAATGTGAAAAAACTGACCCTTCTTGTTGCAATAAGCATGCTATCAATTTTAGCCTTATCTGCAGAACTAACTATTTATTGTGAATATTAATATTATGGAGGCAAATATGTCAATGCTAATTAATGTGAAAAAACTGACCCTTCTTGTTGCAATAAGCATGCTATCAATTTTAGCCTTATCTGCAGAACTATTATTGTGAATATTTTCCACCACTACAGTCTCAAGAAAAAGACGGCAGTTTGAGTGGTTTTGTTGTCGAAGTAGTCAAAGAAATTCAAAAACGCATTGGAAATACTGATAAAATCCAACTTGTACCTTGGGCAAGAGGTCTAAATGAGCTCGATACAAAGCCCAATGTCGTACTCTTTAGCATGTCTCGTACAGGTGAACGCAATCCCTTATACCAATGGATAGGACCTGTGAAAGAGTCTTCGTTTATTTTTTATGCTAAAGCTGGAAGTGATATTAAAATTAAAAGCTTAGATGATGCAAAGAAGCTAACAAAAGTAGGTGTTTATAATAAAGATGTTAGAGACCTATACTTAACTTCGCAAGGCTTTAAAAACTTAGAAAGATCGCCAGACAATGTTACAAGCGTCAAAAAACTAATGGGTGGTCGCCTTGATGTTGTTGCGGATTCAGATGATTCAATAGATGGTATTATCGCAGATGCTGGCTTTAAAAAAGGCGACTTAGTGCCTCTCTATACTTTTATGAAATCTCAACTCTATATTGTTATGTCCAAGTCCACCCCTTCGGCTACAGTAAAACAATGGAATGATGCTCTTGCAGGAATGAAGAAGGATGGTTCTTTTGCTAAACTTCATAGGAAGTTTTTCCCTGGAGCAGCTTTACCAGGACCTGCAATTGAAAAGTTTTAATTGAAGGCAATAATAACAAAAACAGCTGGCAAACGCCAGCTGTTTTTTTATACTTAAAGGATTACATTAAAGTGGTTTGTTTATTTCTCAATTTTAAAGGATCCTACCATTGTATCGATTGCATTGATTTCATCCTTTAGTTTTTCAGAGATACTATTGATTTGAGTTGCAACTATTGTATTATTATCAGATAAATTATTCATGCTATTGATGTTTTGAGATATTTCAGATAGATCTGAGTTAATATTACGTGTTATTTCTTCCACATTTGAGACCATGCTATTGATATTTTGATTTGTGGTAGTAAAATCATTGGTAGCGTTGGCTACTGTATTAGTTTTTGTATTTATTGTCTTTGTCGTGTCGAGAATCTCTTCTGAGTTTTCACTGATTTGATGTAGTGAACTTTGTATTTCATTGGATAAATTCGATACTGCCAGTGAGTTGTTGGCAGCACGAGAAACAGATCTTGTAATCTCATTAGTTGCAATACTTTGTTGTTCAACGCTTAATGTAATATTATTGCTAATTTCAAACAAATCGCGTACTGTATTAGATATCAAATTCATCGATTCAACGGCATTTGCAGTCTTGGTTTGGACGTTAATGATTTGTTGAGCGATTCTATCGGTGGCATCTCCAGTTTGTTTTGCAAGAGCTTTTACTTCATTAGCAACGACGGCAAAGCCTTTTCCCGCTTCACCTGCAGAGGCTGCTTCAATAGTAGCATTGAGAGCAAGCATGTTTGTCTGATCGGCAATAGCATTAATCACATCAACAATTTTGCCTATTTCATTAGCAGAGCTATGCAAGTCTTGAACAAGCGTCATAGTGTTGATAGATTGCTCATCAGCCTCTTTGGTGACGGTGTTTGACTTTTGCATATTTGTGGATATTTCAGCCAAAGAAGCGCTCATCTCTTCAATTGCTGAGGCTGAGGTATTGATATCTTGCACAACAACATTAATATTGTTGTTAATCTTTTCAATATTGCCATATGCTGTTTGAATAAAGTTGTTATTTTCTTGTAGATTTTCAGTGATATCTTCTACGGCATTAGCTACTTCATTAATATCAGACGCAATCGTTTTTGAGGTGCTGACGCTATTCTCAACGGCATTTGCTGTGCTGCTTGTAGATTGAGAAATGGAATAGCCATTCGCGCTTACTTCTTCTACAGAAGACGAGATACTCTCTGCTTGAAGCTTGATATTATTGGCATTTTTTACAAGCCCTTCAGAAACATTTGTCAGCGATATGATTTCATTGACCACAGATTTATTTGTAACGACGATTTTCGCCATAATATCTCTTAGCTTTTTTACAAACTGATTAAAGCTACATGCAAGTTTTCCAATTTCATCAAGGCTAGCTACTTCTATCTCACAGGTCAAATCAGCCTCGCCTTTGGAGATGTCTTCAAACTTTGCCAGCAGCTCTTGTAAAGGTTTGGAGATCATGATTCTGACAAAATACATCAAAACCAAAACGATAATCAATAAGAGAATTAGCATTTGCATTAATTTGGATATAACTTCATCGAGAATTTCACGATTGACAAATTCGTCAGTAAAGAATACTGTGACAGTGGCTACAGTATGATCATTATGTATCATGTCAGTTGTTTTTGATATGCTATTATGCTTGTTAAAAGATTCATTGATTTCACCCTCTTCAACTTCCCATTTATCATTTCGAATTAGAGTCAAGAAATTCACCCCATCTGTTGTAGTAATCACTACGCCAGCTAAGCTTTCATCTCCAAATTCAAAATTTAAAGATTTTTTAGTTAATTCAACATTAAAGTCCCATACATGTGAGACCATTTGCACAGCAAGCCTTTCTGACAATTTATCTGCTCGATTATTCAAGGCTGCTTTTAGTTCCTCCTTTGCTGAATAAATTTCAAATAAGCCAAAAATGCCTAAAACAAGAACAACAACTAAAACGACGCCTATGATAAATTTTTGGGATATTGATAATTTTTTCATCTTAGCTCCTTTCTTTTATTATATAATTATTTTAAATTACCACATAATAGTATCTATTGTCAAGAATAATTTGTGATTTATTTTTGCTTTCCTTTATTATTGAGACCTTTGATTTAGAAATTTACAAAAAAAGTGAGAATATAATGCCCTAATTTAAGCTAAATCTATACCTTTTTGTCAGAAATCTATGTATTTTGG
>Ga0208694_1001561_pt1 | contig 27146 bp, 31 predicted proteins | sample AD_UKC078_MetaG_FD_184442 | JGI IMG/M metagenome (GOLD analysis project Ga0208694, IMG submission 184442) | Active sludge microbial communities of municipal wastewater-treating anaerobic digesters from USA - AD_UKC078_MetaG (SPAdes) (version 2) | ecosystem: Engineered > Bioreactor > Anaerobic >...
GAAGGCTATCACAATATTGCGTAAAAGCTATCAACTTTCCATTTCAGCTTTCTCCATGAGAACAGGGTATTCCAGGGTCCATATCAGCGAGGTGGAATCAGGCAAGAGAAAAGCAACCGATGAATTGGTTAGCATCATACGGAATGTTTTTCATCTTGATTCTAGTTGGCCTTTCTCTGAGGAACAGCCCGGTGACCCAGATGGTAACAAACTTCATCATGAGTTCAGTGAACAAGAAGAGCTGAGCAGCATCGAGGCCGTCGCTGAGAGGTTGATAGCCTTGAGAAAGGAGCTACATATAAACCAGAAGGATTTCGCAAAGCTGACAGGAATTTCTGTGGCTATCATCGAGGATGTTGTGTATGGCCGTAGGAAGCTGACCTTGAGGATGGCTCAGCGAATAGAGGACGCTTGCGGTATCGGTACTGAATGGTTGTTGCATGGGGATGAGGACGCGAAGTATAATCCGTGTGGACAAAGAATGACCAGTTTCTTGAAAAAACATCCAGAAGCCAGAAAGATTGTGTGGGAGATGATGGAGCGCGAAGACGATTGACGCGCCTTATTTTTTTGACCTATAATATCAATATTCAGAACAATAAGAATAACAATAATGATAATAAGAACAATAACAGAAATGGAGGGAATTTGCTTATGGACGACCTGAATTCCTTGTTGAAAACCGCAATCGATGAGACCTCGTATGTACGGGAAGGGGAGACCTTCCTGGTGAAGGATCTGTTCAAGGGATACGAGTGGAACCGTATTCCCAAGGGAGACCGACTCATGCTGGGCTCCATGTTCCTCAGCTATATCGGCACACATGACTGCAAAGTAACTGTTGCCGACAAAGGAGCTTCGGGCCAGCAGCGGTATCAGAAGCATTGACTAGGGATTTGCACGCTAACTTGATGGTGCGGATCTGGTGAATTGAATCGCGAAACTTACAAATGTGTAGTACAATTATGCAGTATCAAACGTATTGCAGGAGTCTTTCATGAAAATAGCTGTCGCAGGAACAGGATATGTCGGCTTGTCCAATTCGGTGTTGCTGAGCCAACATCACGAAGTGGTAGCCGTTGACCTTATACAAGCCAAGGTCGATATGATCAACAATCGTGTGTCACCCATAGTAGACGCCGAGATCAGCGATTACCTCGCGCATCATGATCTGAATTTGAAAGCAACCACCGATGGAGATAGCGCCTATCAGGATGCCGATTATGTGATCATCAGCACACCGACCAATTATGATCCAGATAGGAACTTCTTCGACACTTCCTCGGTGGAAGCAGTGATCCAACAAGTGATGGCGGTAAACCCCTCAGCCATCATGGTGATCAAGTCCACAGTTCCCGTCGGATTCACAGCCGAGGTGAGAGAAAAATATGGATCACAGAACATCCTTTTCAGCCCCGAGTTCCTTCGTGAGGGGCAGGCGTTGAAGGACAACCTGTATCCTTCGCGCATCATCGTCGGCTGTCCATTGGACGATGCTCGGTTGAAGGATGCTGCACAAACATTCGCATCATTGCTGGCAGAAGGAGCGATCAAGAAGGACGTGCCCATACTGATCATGAAACTCACCGAGGCCGAGGCGGTCAAGCTCTTCGCGAACACCTATCTGGCTTTGCGCGTCTCCTTCTTCAATGAACTTGACACCTATGCGGAGGTCAGGGGCTTGGACACCAAGTCGATCATCGACGGAATCGGGCTGGACCCTCGCATCGGTACCCACTACAACAACCCATCCTTCGGCTACGGCGGCTATTGTCTTCCCAAGGACACCAAGCAGCTGCTTGCCAATTACGAGTATGTACCCCAGAACATCATGACCGCAATCGTCGATGCCAACAGAACACGAAAGGATTTCATCGCAGATAGGATCCTGCAGAAGGCGGGTTTCAAGTGGAACAATGCCTCCAGCATCGTGGTTGGCATCTACCGCCTCACCATGAAGGCGGGTTCTGATAACTTCCGTCAATCCTCGATTCAAGGGGTGATGAAACGCATCAAGGCGAAGGGCATCAAGGTGGTGGTCTATGAACCCACATTCACCGAGGACGAGTTCTTCGGCAGCAAGGTCTACAAGGAGCTGGAAGGATTCAAGCAAGTATGCAACGTCATCGTAGCCAACCGCTACGCACAAGAACTAGAGGACGTCTGGGACAAGGTCTACACACGCGACCTATATGAGAGGGATTGAGCATGGGATTGAATAACAAGCATACACTCCAAAGCGGCACCATCGTATTGGTCACCGGAGCCGCGGGCTTCATCGGGTTCCATGTCTCCCAGGCCCTTCTCGAGAGGGGTTGCATCGTCATTGGTTATGACAACTGCAATGACTATTATGATGTCTCGCTCAAGGAGGGGAGGTTGGGAGTGCTCTCTGCCTATCCCAAGTTCACCTTCATCAAGGGGGATCTTGCGGATAAGGAGGCTCTGGATAATGTCTTCTCTACGTATGCTCCAACGATTGTCTTGCATCTCGGTGCCCAGGCGGGAGTACGCTATTCCATCGACAATCCCTATGCATACCTGCAATCAAACCTCGTGGGATTCTTGAACATCCTCGAGGCCTGTCGGAACTTCAAAACCAGCCATCTGGTCTACGCATCATCATCTTCGGTGTATGGCATGAACGAGAAGGTTCCATTCAGCACCTCCGACAATGTCGACTCTCCGGTATCGCTCTATGCCGCCACCAAGAAGAGCAACGAGCTCATGGCGCATTGCTATACCCATCTCTATGGATTCCCGAGTACAGGCCTTCGATTCTTCACCGTCTATGGTCCTTGGGGCAGACCCGATATGGCATACTTTTCATTCACCAACAGGATCGTGAAGGGTGAGCCGATCAAGATATTCAACAACGGAGACATGTGGCGGGATTTCACCTATATCGACGATGTGGTCGCAGGCATTCTCAACATCCTCCCTAATCCACCGGTGCCGAATGATCATGGCGATCAGTACAAGGTTTACAACATCGGCAACAACAAGCCCGAGCAGATCATGGACTATTTCGCAGCATTGGAGAAAGCTTTGGGAATGACTGCCAAGAAGGAATTCCTTCCCATGCAACCGGGTGATGTCTACCAGACCTATGCCGATGTTGACGATCTCATGAGGGACTTTGATTTCAAACCTTCCACGCCAATTGAAGTGGGACTACAGAAGTTCGTGGATTGGTACCGAGGATATTACGGATCTAAAGGATGTTAACAGTACTGCATAGGTACTCTCTGATTATAGGATAATCGAATGTTCCACGGAGTTTCTTGTCTGACAAAAGTATTGTTGAGAAAGGGATATGCAATACATGTTTCTTGTTTATCGAAAGGGAATTATACAGAAGTTGAAGATTACATTTTTTTAAAAGGAGGCAATATATGGTAGTGCCAAACCCAAAGAAGCGAAGCATATCTGCTGACCTAGCTGACCAACAGATTGAGTTGATCAAGGCTTTTATACAGGGTGCAGTCTATTGCTATTGTAACTTGGCTGATAAAGGATCAACGTTTGCTGCAAGAGATTTGTTCGGCGGAGAAAACTATTATTGGAATAGGACTCCATTAATGGCCTTGTACGAATGGCATAAAAATACAGGTGCTGATAATCCGGTAGATATGGCTGGTAAAGATTTGGGATGGCTATTGCTTGATGTTTTAGATTGTGACAAACGGCATTTTCGGAAAATAAAAGGATATGTCAATTCCTATGAATGGCTATCTTCCGAGGGGGAGGAGGATGTATAGGATAGAGCCTTGAGCATATCGGCGATGTAGGTGATGGCACAAACCAGATCATCCTTCGCCAGCGATGTCCAATGTACTTCGTACATCACTTTTTCAGCGATTTTCGGATAGCGGCGATCACCTTGTTCGCTGGTCCGACCTGGCTGGCATCTCGAGCCTTCAAACCTTCGTCAAGGAGGTTGTACAGTTCCATCTTGCCGGTGAGCATCTCATAGGTTTCAATGCTCATCACTGCCAGGTCTCCCTGTCCGTTTTTTTATGATGAACACAGGCTCGGGGTATTGGTGACAGAATTCGGATATCTCGTGGTATTTGTTTCTCAGATCGGCGCTAGGACGAATGGTTGGCATATACGAGATCTCTATATACCATTATATTATCGCTTTTATGATATGGGTGCAACCATTCGCTGCATTGTACAGAGGATGCTGTAATACCAGCAAAGCATATACAGATTTTAACGAAAGGGTTGCAGAATCCATCAATTTGGTATAGGAACTATCTCTGAGCGTGCAATGGAAGTCTAACCCACATGCTTTACTACAACCAGATGAAGGGGAGTGTAAGACTCATGGTAACACCTACACCCAAGAAACGCAAAACCACAGCAATCATCGACGAATCCCGCATGGATCAGATCAAGGTTTTCGTGCAAGGTGCCGTCTATTGCTATTGCAATGTCGCCGACCAGGGATCGAAGTTCTCGGCGCGAGACCTGTTCGGCGCATATGACAGCCTATGGAGTGCCACTCCATTGAAGGCATTGCATCAATGGCATACGGATAACGATGCTGACGACCCGGCAGGAATGGCGGGAAAGGATCTTGGATGGATCCTGCTCGATGTGCTTGATAGTGATGTCCACCAGTTCCGTAAGAGCAAGGAAGTCGTCAATGTCTATGAATGGCTGCCCTCCGAGGGAGTGTGAGTCTGATCAGATCAGGGGGGAAGCTACCCAGGTTGAGGCCAATTTTCTTACCAAGACCATCATGGGGGACTTTTACTTGAAATTGAGTACCACTCAATACACGCTTCAGATCGCCCTTCTCATCATATCAGGCGGGACAACCCTGCATACGGAACAGCCGATGTTAGCGGGTGTCCCCATACTGTCCCAAGAGGCAATTCATGCCAACACAAAGCATAAGCGAGGCTTTGGGACAGTGGGACAAGAACTCATATAACAAGAGTTTTATTGATGGAAGAGGGATGTATGCAAGGCGAGCACCCGTATACACGCGTATACATTTATAGGGTGTAGTGTCCAGTCTGTCCAGCTGTCCCAGCAGCGGGTGAACACAACTGGCGTTCACAACACAACTTTTTCCCTTATATTTAGAATCGATTTCCCTTAAAGGGAAGAACCGGCCTGCAGGCACATACCCGCGTTAGCATATATAAGGGAAAAGTTATTCAGTTGCAGCGCTTGTGATCACAAAGGGATGATGTCGTATCCGTCGATTGGCCTGGGGGAGACACTTTAGCGCAAAATTGAGCCAAAGTATTGCCTTCATGGGTTTCTCATCATGAAGATCTTTGAAGAGCTGTACGGACCCGGTTCGTATCCACTTTGCCGGTAGCAGAAGAGGTTCTTGGGAACCAGCGGCTCTCTCGGGAACAGCACGTCGATTGTTCCCGAGTTCCCACCAAAGCAATGGGTACATACGCGGTAACACGCCATGTGTTGTTGCCAGATCTACAATTACGGAGGATGTGTTCTTGTGTTCCTGAAATATCATGTGTCATCATTATCAATACTATATGGAGAGAAGACCAGCGCGGCATGCCCGTATGCACATATACACGCGTATAGGGGTTTTTCGGCTCTTGGGTACAACGTTCGGAACAACCGCATGGCATGAGCTTTCGCTCATCTCTGGGCTAAAGCACCAAACCGACAAGTGTGATGGTGAAGGGGATGATTCAACAGCGAAGGAACAAGAGTCAGCTCGTTCCAAGCTTGTTCTAGAACTCGTTCCACGAGAAATCGACTAAATTCCATCCTGGAATGCAGGTTTTCAAGGTTTTGGAACAATGGAACAAGAATATACCAAGAAAACTTTTATGAGGAGAACAGAGGGAAGAGGAAGCACGGGTACGCCTATACGCACGCGTATAATATATAGGGATTCCTTGTTCTGCTTGTTCCTTCGTTCCATGATGGGATGGCTTGCTCCTTGATTTTTGGAAACTTCTCAAAATCGACTGGCATTCGTGTGGCAGGTGACGGTCGTGACAGTCTTATCCAGGACTTCGCATTAAGGGGTTTTTTGGGGAAAAATAGCCTATAGGGGGTTTTGAGAATAGACCATCACGACTGTCACCACCATGATGCAGACAAGAATTCTCACGGTTTGTCCATGTACAGTTTAAAGGATGGGACACCATCAAACCTGATGAAGAGCCTCGTCTAGCGAGTTCAGTTGGCTGTCCACTTGCGTACATCCTGCTTGAGCCAGGTGGTGTACTCATCAAGTGCGATCTTGCCTTCACGCACATCCTGCAGACGCCTTTTTGCCTCGTCGCGCCAGGATGAGAACTCGGCCTCGCTCATCGTACCCCGTCTCTGGCGGGCATAGAAGGTCTTGTAGGTGGCGTTGTAGGCCTTCAGCGCTCCATCCTCCTCCAAAAGCCGTGAGAAGGATTGCTTGGGCCCGATCACATCACAGGGGGCGCTTTCGCCCGGCGCGATGCGAGTGCAGTACTCGATGGTGGACTTCTCTGCTAGGAAGTAACGGCTGCAGTGCCGGCAGCACTTGGCCGAGGTGCTCTCACCTGCCATCAGGCGCACCTCGAGGGCCACCAGGTGAGCGAAGTCATTGACTTCATATTCGTTGAACAGCGCGACCTCATCGCTTTGTTTGGCCTTCTCGATCGCACCTTTCAGGTACCGGTCCAGATCCCCATCCAACTCGACGGCATCCCCATCCAGTTCCCTGAAGGCCTGTGCATATTCCTTCCCATCCCCGGTTTCCTCCTGCCAGATGAGAACATCCTCGGGGTGCTGGACCAAGGCGTCAACTGAGAGGATCTCGCGCTGGGGCCTGCTCCACGAGAATCGTTCAGTGAAGATGAGGTCGCTTGAGATGCCGCTTGTGTTGAATACCTGGCGGTAGAGGCGGCAGCGCTCGTCGATGGTCAGCTTGGAAAAACGCGCGGCCGAGGCATCCAGGATCCAATACAGCCAGAGCCTGAGCTGTTTCTGCAGCCGCACCAGGTGCACATGGCCTCCAATCAGGGACTTCATATCCCGCCCCTCATAGATGCGGTACTGTGCCTCAAGCAGCTCCTCCCGCGCCTTGATGCGCCCCCGGGCGATGCCGTGATGGAAGATGGGATTACTCAGGTGTATGGCGGCCTGAAGATACTGCTCCCGGGTCAGCTCGATACTGCGGTGGATCAACATTGCGTTCAGATAATCGATGAGCATGGTTGACAGGCTGTCCAGGTACGAGTCGTTTCCCAGCAGGGGATGCACCTCACGCGCCCGATCACACAGCTCTCCTGCGAGAACCGATTGGATTGCTTCTCCGATGCACGCGGCACTTGCCTTGTCGATGCGGCTTTCGAAGAAGGAGGTGAAGGCTTGTTGGAACGGTGCGAGGTCGGCTTCGACGAAATCAAAGAGCTCCTGGTGGTCGCCGCTTTGAAGCACCAGATCCCCGTAGGGCGTACTAGCAGAGTACCCCGTCTGTTGCGGCCTTATCAGCAGCATACACTTCTCCCCCCAGTCCATAGTATTACCTGGAGGATGCTCCTCCCTGTCCCGAATGTAGCGCGAGGTGGGGGAGCCTGTCAAGAAAAATCGAATGTAGAGAGAAGTGAAAGTAAAAAGGGTACTTTTGACTATTGACCCGCTATTCCGGTCCTGCTATAGTAAAGTCGTAAGCTGAAAAATCTATACACAACTCACGACATTAACAAGGAGGACCCGTACATGAACCTACAGTATTGCCCGTCGGTTTGGACGGCCAAGATGGAACTCAGGTCCCTGCAGGATGAGCTCGAGGGGTGCGTGGGACGCAGGTCCCCCAATCCCATGGGCATGCGCATGGGAGGAGGAACCCACGGAGATCCGACCGGAAGCGCTGCAATCAGGCGCGAGGGATTGAGACGAAGGATCGATGGAATGATCGAGCGCTGCGAGACGATCATCGACCGCGCCGAGGATGAGCTGGAGCTCATTGCGGATGCGGAGTTCCGCGCCCTGCTCAGATGGCGCCATTTCTTTCACCGCTCGTGGCGAGAGATCGCCAGCGAGTATCCCAACCGCCCCTCGGCCGATGCGATCAAGAAACGCTACCGGCGCTTTTGCACCGAGTACGGCGTCGAGGTCAACGATGAGGAGGTCCGCTTGGGAACCTTCGTGAAGGAGGCATATGCCTATGGAGCCTCGTGAGTATTGTAAGCTCCTCTTCGGTCCGCTGTCGCCCGATGACAACATCACCCTTTCCTGGCTCGTCGGCAAGCGTTGCCGCAGCAAACGATTCAAACGGAAGGATCTGGATGCGTTCGTAGAGAAGGCTCTGAAGCTGGGAGAGCAGTATAACACCTTCTACAGCTGTGCTCCGACGAATCTGCCATTGGAGAGCACCGCCAGGGGATCGAACGAGCAGGTGACGGCCATGTTGGCCTTCCATTTCGACATCGACCTGCTCAGTCTGGCCGCCCACGTCAAGCGCGAGCTGCCTGAGAGTGAAGAGGAGATCAAGGCCTTCGCAAACGAGGTGCTGCCTAAGCCGACGGCGATCATCTTCAGTGGTCACGGGGTGCATCTCATCTACATCCTCGCCGTACCAATATGCATCACCGACGAGGCATCGCGCAGGCGTGCGATCGAGTTGCAGCAGGCGTTTTTCCGCTATGTGAGTGCCAAGGCATCCGAGCGTGGCTGGAAGATCGACAATTGCAGCGATTTGGCCAGGATGCTGCGCTTTCCCGGCACGATGAACCTCAAGGACAGCGAGCACCCGGTGCGCTGTGAGATCAGGGAGATGGACGGGCATCTGTACACCTTGGAGGAGCTGAAGCCCTACCTGGTGTTCGCTGATGCCAAAGAAGCCCCTCAGGCCTCGCCAGTGCCCCAGAAGGGTGAAAAGGCGTATCCTGATGCTCTCGAGGCTTCTCGCATCTATGAAGGGTGCGCGGTCATCAGGGATCTGATGGAGCACCCCGAGAAACAGACCGAGCCGCTGTGGAAAGCGGCTATCGACAACCTCTGCCTGGCATCGGATGGTAATCAGGCGTGCCATGAGTTCAGCCAGGGCTATGGCGGCTATTCGTTCGAGGAGACCGAGCGAAAGATCGCCCATGCCCGAAAGAGCCGCAAGCCATGTACGTGTGAGCATTTTCGCTCACTCGGTGCCGACTGCCCCGAGGGCGGCTGTGGCGTCAAGGCTCCCATCGTATTTGCCCGTCCCACCGCATTCGATCGGATTCAGGAGCTGCTTATGCAAGAGAAGCTGGATCCGGCGATGTTTCTGGATGAGGGCAATAGGGAGCTGCTGGCAATTGCGATGGATCGGTATCCCACCGAGTACGCCTATCTGAAGATGAAGCTGAACAAAGCCGGATTTGGCCTGCGCGATATCGAGCGGGCGGTCAAGCAGGCAAGGGCGCTCCTATACCCAGCAAGTGCCGAGGAAGATTTCACCGTTGAATCGTGCGAGATCGAACTTGAGGGCTTGGACCTTGGGGGGATGATGGATCCTCCGGGTTACCGTGTGGATATGGAGGAGGGCGTGCGGTCATTCCACGAATTCAAGGGTGAGATGCAGTGCACCGAGTTGTGCAGCCGTCCGGTCGTGATCACGCGCATCATGGAGAATGTCGACACCGGCTGCGAGCGCATGGAGCTCGCCTTCTTGCGTAGTGGCCGCATCAAGCACCTGGTCGCACAGCGCTCTGAGCTGCTGAACAAGAACTCGCTGGTAAAGTACGCGGATACCGGCCTTCCGGTAACCTCGAGCAACTGCGAAGGGATGGTGATGTACTTCAATTCCTTCGAGGTTGCCAACCAGGAGCTGATCCCGCTCTCGCGCAGCCTGGGGCGCATCGGGTGGCTCTCCGGCTTCAAGGAATTCTATCCCTGCCACTACCAGGGGCAGATCGTCTTCGAGGATGCCGATCAGGACCTGGTCAAGGCGATCGGCGAGCAAGGCGACTACGAGCTATGGAAACAGACCGCGATGAAACTGAGGGAGAATCCCATTTCCCGGGCGATGCTGAATGCTTCGGCGGCCTCGGTGCTGCTTGAGCCCTTGAAGCTGAGGATCTTCATCCTGCACAGCTGGTTCTCATCGCGTAGCGGCAAGACGGCCGCCTTGAAGTTCGCACTCTCCTTCTGGGGGGACCCGATGAGGATGATCGGCAACTTCAACAGTACCGCCGTCGGCCTGGAGCGGAGAGCGGGCATGCTCAAGCACCTGCCGCTGGGAATCGACGAACTGCAGCAGATGGCACGAAATCTCACCCCTGCGATGGCGGTCTACCAGTTGGGAAACGGTCAGGGCAAGACACGGGGCATGAAGAACGGAGGATTGCAGGAGACATTAACCTGGCGAAACAGCATCATGACCACCGGAGAAGAGCCGCTGAGCAGCGAGAACTCCATGGACGGGGTGATCAGCCGCGCGATAGAGCTCTACGGGGCCCCGATCGATGATCCCGAGTTCGGCCGCCTGGTACACCAGATCTCCGAGGCCCATTATGGATTCGCCGGAAGGATCTACATCAGGCATCTGATCGACCACGTGCTCGCCGAGAAGGGCAAACTGGAATCTGACTACCATGATTTGCGAGCCCGGCTCAAGGAGGCCTTCGATGCCAAGGACCTGGGTGAAGCCGGGGTGCACCTGGACAGTGTCGCTGTCATGTGTCTTGCCGATCTGTATGCTGCCCGGTGCCTCTATGGCGAAGCAACATTCCCAATTGAGACGATCATCAAGGAAGTGATCGATATGGGGGTTGCTGTGCTGGTGAATGTGAAGGAGCAGGAGAAGGAAGACAGTATCGAGCGGGCGTGGAGCTTCGTACAGGGGTGGGTGGCTTCCAACCGCAACTGTTTCAAGCCCCATGCAACCCCGCGGTATGGAAAACTGGAGAGGGATGGGGTGTACATCACCATCAACATCCTCAGGGAGGCCATGGAAAAGGCAGGGTATTCGTATGCCAAGTGCGTAAGGGGCTTTGTGGACCGGGGACATCTGAAGGTGTTCCAGGATGGATCGAAAAAGGGCACCCATCAGCTGCAGAAAAGGATAAACGGCGTGAACACCCGCGTGGTGTGTGCCAACATCGAGGTGGGTGATGTCGAGGATGATTGTTCGGAATTCCTCGAGGCGGGTGAGAGCTTTTTCGCCCGCAAAAGGGTGGTGTAACGTAGTAACGTAGTTTTTTCACATATACCCATGCTATAGGAGAAAAAAAACATGAGGGGTGCCACACGCCACGCCACAGGTGGGAATTGGCAAGTGGGAGTATACTTCTTTTTTTCCCTATACGAGCATATTGATTTTACGTTACTTACGTTACCTATAGTTTTCTTCTTTCTAATTACTTTCATTGTAACAACATGAATAGCGTAACGTAGTGGTAACGTAGCACCAGTTTTACGTTACCTTTTTGGGGTTTTGGACGGTTTGAGCCCCGGTGGCGGAGCCTCTCCGGTTTTGCCTGTGGTTCGGCACGCCATTCGGATCGTCACGCCACAAGGGCTCTTCTTGGCAGGTAACACATAATTGTAACGCACATGGGCTATTTTACGTTACGCCTCGGGGCGCGGACTAATCAACACACACATCAACAGGAGACAGACACACTATGTTCATCAAGGCATTCAACAAGGATTTGAAAGGGTATGGAGGGTTTCAGTTTGCGGTGGGGGAAACCTACACCACAGAACAGGAACACCCCTGGGATTGGTTCCATTATGGGGACAAGGCGAGCACGACACTTTGCTTTTATCACAAGCCGGACTCGCGCTTCTGTGAGGTGCAGCCGTTGGGCAAGATCTACAAGATGCGCCAGCGCGATTGCATCCGTATCACCGCCCATAGCAGCAACTCACTGAAGATCGTCAGGGAGCTGAGCCGCGATGAGGTATACGCCATGCTGCTACAGGAGAATTGCCCGTGGTGGCTCACCAACTGCCTGATGCCGCCGTTTGAGGTGATGGCACAGTACGGCAACCGCATACGCGGCAAGTGGGTGATCAGGGAGATCATCAAGGATCGTGACGATTTCACCCTCGAGCAGAAATATGCGCTGCTTCCCAAGAAATACCATGCCAAGGCCCGTTACCACGACATGACGTTGTCCATTATCAAGCAGCACCAGCAGCGAGCCGGGGCGTGACCGCTAAAGGTAGCAGGCTCTAGAACTCACAAATGACCAGGAGGTAAAAAAGGATATGTACATCAAGGCATTCGACAAGGATCTGAGGGGGAGCGAGAGCTTCCAGTTCGAGGTGGGCAAGACCTACACGACCAAGGTCGACAATCCGGTGGTGTGGTTCCATTATGGGGACAAGGCAACCACGGCATTATGCTTCTATCCCAAGGAAGATACACGATTTTGCATCGTCGAGCCGTTGGGGAGGACGCATACGCGGTATCATCACCGATGTGTAACGGTGAAAAGCTTTGCCACCGATGCCATCAGGATCGTGAGGGAACTCTCCCATGACGAGGTGTGCCGCTTGCTTTTTGAGGAGCATTGCCCGTGGTGGCTTGCCAATTACCTGAAACCGCCATTCGAGGTGATGGTGCAGTACGGTAACAGTCTACGCGGAGAACTTGCAGTTAGCGAGATTCTCACTAAGCGCAGCGATCTTACGGTGGACCAGCATCTGGCCTTGCTTCCGAAGAAGCATCACCTGACTGTGTACAAATATCACTATAGGAAGACAATAGCTATGCAAAAGCTGCAATGCGCAGAGCAGCCGGCACAACCGACAGCAAACAGTATGGGGGTGGGGGCCCCCTAGGGGGATCTTAATCTCTAGGGGGTATGCGCCTTACAACGGGCGGGTCCCCTCACGCGAAAAAACGGCGAATTCGAACGGGGGTATAACCCCTCTATATTACAGATGAAGGAGGCCCTGGATGGCCAAGGACGGAACGAACCGCGGCGGTGCCCAGATCGGCGCCGGTCGCAAACCCAAGGCGCTCGCCGAGAAGATTGCAAACGGCAATCCCGGGGGCAGGAAATTGAAGATATTGGATCTGAGCAAGGATGCGACGGACCTGGAGGGCTCGGACATGCCTCCGGTGAGGGATTTTATGAAAGAGGCCCAGCGCAGCGGCCTGGATCTGTGCGCCGAGGAGGTGTTCACCGAAACCTACCTGTGGCTGAAGAAACTGGGATGCGAGGATCTGATATCCAGGCGGATGCTCGAGGAGTACTCGATGTCGGTGGCTCGGTGGATCCAATGTGAGATGGCCATCAGCCAGTTCGGATTCCTGGCAAAGCACCCCACCACCGGCGCTGCGATTCCCAGCCCGTATGTCGCCATGTCCCATGCCTTCATGAAGCAGATCAACCAAAGCTGGTATCACATCTACCAGATCGTGAAGGAGAACTGCACCAGGACGATCCCGAGCAACAATCCCCAGGACGACATCATGGAGCGTTTGCTCACTTATAATCCACGAAGGTGATTATCATGCTGGTCCTCCCCCGATATTCTCCTGATGGACCAACGGTCTGTGGTATCGGGTGAAGCGGGGGAGGGGGACTTGCAATTATAGCAAAGCTGAGCGATCAATGCACACTACACGGAGGATGCATATGGATGAAATGAATCGAAAACGGGTCGAAGTACTCAGGAAACAATATCCCCCAGGGTGCACGGTTGAGCTGGTGAGCATGGATGACGAGCAGGCACCACCTGCTGGCACCAAGGGTAAAGTAATCCACGTGGATGACATCGGCAGCATCCACGTCGCTTGGGAAACCGGATCGACTTTGGCCGTGGTACCAGGGGTCGACATGGTCAGGAGATTGGACGAAGAAATACCCACAAAATAGTGTATCTTATTTGCATATATACACTTGCTATATATCCCTCTTTGAGTGATTACTACAGTACGAAGAAAAACACACATCAAAGAGAGGTAGAGAGCATGGACAAGGCAACACGGTTCGGGATCGAGATAGAGATGACAGGCATCACCCGCAAGGACGCAGCCCTGGCTGCCCAGACGGTCCTCGGTGGTGAGCTCCTGTACGGTGGCTCCTACTACGACACCTACGAACTGCAGACCTTCGACGGTAGAAAGTGGAAGTTCACCTACGATGGCAGCATCAGATGTGAAACCAAGCGGGGCAGGATCAAAGAGCGTGCCTCACGGCTGTACAGCGTCGAACTGGTCACCCCGATTCTCACCTACGAAGAGGACATCGAGAAGGTGCAGGAGGTCATCAGGGCCCTGAGAAAGGCCGGTGCCTTCACCAACAGCTCCTGCGGCATCCACATCCACCTTGATGGACAGTCGCACACGCCACGCTCAATCAAGAACTTTGTGAACATCATCTACGCACGAAACGACCTGTTCTACAAAGCCCTCGGCATAGAGGCCCAGAGGGCACGGTATTGCAAGAAAATGGACGAGCACCTGGTGGCGAGCATGAACCGCGCCAAACCGACCTCTTTCAAGGTTATTGAGGATCTCTGGTATGCAGGGTACCACGGTAGCCGCGAGACTCATTACCATTCAAGTCGGTATGCCTTCCTCAACTTGCATGCGTTTTTCCATGGACATGGCACCATTGAGCTTCGCGCTTTTAACAGCACGCTGCATGCCGGAGAGGTCAGAAGCTACATCGTCCTCGCCCTCGCTCTGAATAGCCAAGCACTCACACAAAGCTCGGCGAGCACCAAGAAGCCCCAGGCCGAGAACGAGAAGTTTGCGATGCGCACCTACCTCAACCGCATCGGCTTCATCGGCGATGAGTTCAAAGCCTGTCGAGAGCATCTGTGCAAACGGCTCTCGGGATGTGCCGCGTGGCGCAGGCGTGTTGCTGCCTGAAGGGGTGACTTCTTGGAACCTTGAGGGCGGGACGACCGCCCTTGGGGTGGTAGAAGATCAAATGAAGGAGCAAAGCAACGATGAAGAAAGTCTATTTAGCCTATGGAAGCAATCTGAACCTCCAGCAGATGGGAGTGCGATGCCCCGATGCCGCGGTAATCGGCACAACGGTACTGAACGATTACCAGCTGCTGTTCCGCGGCGACCGGCATAGCGGCGTGGCCACCATCGAGATGAAACGGGGCTCCAGTGTTCCGGTGCTACTCTGGCAGATCACCGAAAAGTGTGAGAAGGCCTTGGACCGCTACGAGGGTCACCCCCACCTGTACCGAAAAAAGAAACTGATGGTGAATCTGGACGGTGATGAGCTGGTGGCGATGGCCTACGTCATGAACGAAGGACCTCCGCTGGCGATGCCGGATGCGTATTACTATGCGACAATCCTCGACGGTTACTACGACTGTGGCTTTGATGAGAATATCCTCAAGCAGGCTGTGATGCAGACAAAGAGCCTGCAGGACGCACAAAAGCGCAAATCCGTGCGGCCTTTTTGCAGCGATGTGCTTGCCAAGCTCCCCTAGATGCGGAAACAATGCATGTCCAGAAGGAGGTTCGCTGATGGATTACGAGTGCGATAGTACCCTTGCAGAGCTGAAGAAGCGATTCCCTGCAGGGGCGCTGGTGGAGTTGGTGAAGATGGAAGATAAGGATTCGCCCCCTATGGGTACCAAGGGTGAGGTGTTGCACGTGGATGCATGGGGAACGGTGCATGTGCTGTGGGAGACCGGCTCGACGCTGGGAGTCATTTCTTCAGTCGATGAGATACGCTTGGTTTCGGAAGCACAGGGAGGCGGCAATGGATGAGACGATCAAGGCTCAAGTGCTCCAAGTTCGAAATTCCGCGTTGACGAATATGCTCGATGTGGCGGCGGTGATCAAAATCGCCGAGCACCTCGGGTTTGACGAGCTTGCCGCGTATCTGACAGCAGGCAACGCAGGTGAATATACGCGATTCATCCTCACCGGCAAGACTTGATAACTATATTACCTACCAACAAAGAGGCCCTTCGGGGTCTTTTTTATTGCCCGAACGACCTCTGGGCAAAGTATAAAACCAGGTTGGTATCCAGGCTTTTATAACCGCTTATGTATCGACCTATTATGCCGATAACTCTTTGTATTGACTTGATATGATGCGCGCTATCAGCGAACATGCACCAACGCGGAACCACACCTTACAGCGCGTGGTTTTCCAAGCTTGTACACCGGAGGACCTTCATGGCAAAGACCAACATCAAGATCATCGAGGTTGCCCCGCACCAAAAGCACTCACGGCAAAGGAAGGCGTCGGCCGTGGTACGGGTGGCCGCCTACTGCCGGGTGAGCACGCTCTCAGAGGAGCAGGAGCTTTCATATGAGACCCAATGTGCATATTATCGCAACCTGGTTGCATCCGACCCTGCCCTTGAGCTGGTGGGTGTCTATGGGGACCGCGGATGTTCGGGAGTGATGATGAAAAGCCGCCCGCAGTTTTTGAGGATGATGCAGGACTGCAAGGACGGCAAGATCGATTATGTGATGGTCAAGTCCGTCTCGCGTTTTGCACGCAACCTGGCCGACTGCCTCGAGTGCGTGCGGGCGCTCAAGGGTATGGGCATCCCTGTCCTCTTCGAACGCGAGGGTATCGACACCATGGACGATCGGGCCGAGATGATCCTTTCGATGCTCGCTGCCATCGCCCAGGAGGAATCCAACAGCCTGAGCATGAACATCAAGTGGGCGTTCGAAAAGCGCCAGGAGAGCGGCATCGCAGCACGCCGCGTCCCCTACGGCTATCGCAAGGCAGCTGTATCTGATACCCACGGCAGCGAATGGGTGATCCATCCTCCTGAGGCTAAGCGGGTGCATCTGATGTTCACCATGGCAGGGAAGGGATTCAGGTATAAGGAGATCCTCACCGCATTGAGAGACTTGGAGACCAAGGATAACCAAGCGACCTTATGGTATCACGACAAGCTCTATCGGATGCTGCGTAGCGAGGTCTACAAGGGTGATGTGCTGACCACCAAGCAATACGTGGTCGATTACCTGTCCAAGAAGCAACGGCGCAACGAGGGCCAGCGGCCCCAGTTCTACATCGAGGAGCATCATCCTCCGATCGTGGAGGCATCTTTGTTCGATCACGTACAAACGCTCTTGGATTCAGGGGCGCTCAGGCACTATGCAAAACACTAGGAGGCATGCGGATGGAAGGACATACGTATCAGGCAACAGGCAACACTCCCGTTGGGGTCAGAAGGCTCTATCGCGAGAGTGCACTGCCGCAGGTGAGGGCGAAGCGGGTGGCGGCGTACTGTCGCGTCTCCACCGAGCTCGAGCAGCAGCAAAGCAGCCTGACGACCCAGATGGAGGCGTTCAACGACATGATCGCCCGCCATGCCGATTGGGAGCTTGCCGGCATCTATACCGATGAGGAGACCGGCACCAGCCGGCGCAACCGTGACGGGTTCAATTCCCTGATGGCCGATGCAGAGGCCGGCAAGATCGACATCATTCTGGTCAAGTCGGTCCAGCGTTTTGCACGCAACACCGTCGACGCCCTCACCGCCACGCGTAGGCTCAAGGCCTTGGGGGTATGGGTATTCTTCGAGCGTGACAACATCAATACCTCTCAGGCGACTTCGGAGCTGTATCTCACCCTGATGGCGGCGGTCGCCCAGGAAGAGAGTCACAGCCTTTCGGAAAACATGAAGTGGGGCATTCGCAAGCGTTTTGCCGCCGGCATCCCCAAGTGGGCGGCCACCTACGGTTATCGCAAGACCGAGGAGGGCGATTGGGTGATAGATGAAGCTGAGGCCGTTCAGGTACGGAGGATCTTCGACATGTACAAGAACGGTTCTGGCCTTCCCTCCATCGTATCCGCATTGGAGCAAGACGGTGTGATCACCCAGATGGGAGGGACCAAGTGGTATCCCCATACGCTTGCCACGATGCTCAAGAATGAGAAGTACATCGGGGATGTGAGGATGCAAAAGGATTATACGGCCGACCATCTTTCCCACCGCAGGGTCAAGAACCGCGACCTGCTGGTGCCCCAGTACTATATCCGCGATCATCACCCGCCCATCATCGATCGTGAGACGTTCGCGGTCGTTCAGCGGATAGCACTCCTCTGTGATCCCCATCGCGGCTCCACCCAGTATCCCTATTATGGGTTCCTGCGCTGCCCGCATTGTGGTCACTTGATGATCCGCTTCCAGCTTCCCGGGCATTTCAGCAAGGAGAAGGATTGGACCTGCGGCGGTGCCGCGGGGCATGAGAAGCGTGGTGATCGCACCTCCTGCATACCGCAATCGGTCAGTGAGGGGTACATCCATGAGGCATTCTGGCAGGCGTTCGATGATCTGGACGAGGACGAGTTGCTTGCCATTTCCCACTCGTCTGGCGATATGGCCGAAGGAGCTCGGTTCGCTTTGGAGGCGAGAGGGTGTGATCGATCTGGGTTGGTTGGCAAGCGCAACGAGCCTTCCTACCATCTCTTGGTCAAGACTGTCGAGAGCATCTCTTTCACTGAGGATTATCGAACGCTGCTGGTGTCTTGGAAATTCGGTGTGGTAAGCCGCGTCGACATCAGCTACCAGAGGCCGTGGCACCGCCCCACCAGCATCTTGACCTACAGCGGCGGTCGGTTCCGTATCGACGGCAAGCCGATCGGAAGCGGCAAGCAGGTGGCCACTTCGCTCAAGGCGAGGATCATCTATATCGATGCGATCAGGATCGTCGATCCTTCTGATGATGACGAGCTGCAGATACCGAACGTGTATCCACCATTGAGCAAGAAGCACAACAGCAACGAGGAGGACCCATGCGAGTTACAAGGGTAGTAAGAAGTCAGGATCTCCAGGCCAAGCGGGTCGCCGCCTATTGTCGGGTGAGCACCCTGAAGGAAAACCAAGAGGAGTCGTTCGAGACCCAGCAACGGTATTATACTGATTTGATCAACCATACCGCCGGCTGGCAGCCGGTGAAGGTCTATGCCGATGAGGGGTTCTCGGGAGTCCTTGCAGAAAAGAGACCGGGCTTCATGGCCATGATGGCCGATGCACGGGGCAACCTGATCGACATCATCCTGGTCAAGTCGATATCGCGCTTTGCGCGCAATGCGAAGGAGGCCCAGCGCTATGTGCATGAGCTCAAGGGTCTTGGTGTAGAGGTTCGTTTCGAGCGTGAGGGAATATCGTCAATGGATGGATCGGCGGAGATGGCGTTCTCCATGCTGGCGGTTGCAGCCCAGGAGGAGTCCCGCTCGATATCGGAGAATATGAAGTGGTCGCTTCGCAAGCATGCCGAGCAGGGCATCAGGCATCTGGGAAGCAATCGCATCCTCGGATACAATGAGGTCGATGGAGTGCTCGTTCCTAACCAGGATGCCTGGATCGTCAGGGTAATCTTCGAGGATTATGCGGCGGGTTTATACCCCATAGAGATTCAGCGTCATCTGGAGGACCTTGGTGCTGCAAACTCCATGACCAGGCGGATTCCCGGATCAGGGAACATGAGGAAGGTACTCTCCAACGAGGTGTATGTGGGCGACCGGATGATCCAGAAAGGTCCGGTGAGGGACCTGATCACCAAGCAACCGGATTTCTCCAAGCCCTATACCAGCTACTATCTCACAGACGACCATGAGCCGATTGTGGACCGGCAGTTGTTCGAGCAGGTGAAGGCGCGACTCGAATCGGTTGATCAGGAGCGCAAGGCCGGCATCTACCGGAACTCGCAATCGCATTACCTGTATGGATTGGTATACTGCAGTGAGTGTGGTCTACCATACAGGAAAGGAGATGGTTCCGAGTACAAGGGTACCGAATATGATTATCTGGTGTGTAGCTGTAGAAAGCGCAGGGACAGGAATCAGCGCACTTGCACCAACCGTTCGATCAGAGTCGATCAGCTTCTGAAGGCCCTTTCAAAGACTCTCGGATTGCCATGGCGATCGGTTGAGGAATTCGATTCCGATGCCTTGGTTAATGCGGTGGAGAGGGTGGTTATCAAACCTGATGATATCGATGTGGTGATGAAGTATCGGCAGGTGGCGAATGGTTGACCGTTATGTTTGTAATCAGGAATATAATGCACAGATCTCACTTTGATGGGAAGATTTTGTCCCTGTTGAAGCAGTCGCTTTTAGTGTATAATGTGAGGTATCCTTATGTAATGGACACCGATGTCAATGTCCATTACAGTAGATTCACGGTAAAGTGCAATGATTGTGTTAATGCGGCTGGTTGCTGAACAGAAGAAAGATATCTAGGTAGAAAATATTACCTGTTGCACTAGATGAATAATGAAATTATTGCTCTCAAGTGAGGGAGAAACATATGAAACTGAGTATAAAGAACTTCGGACCGATAACTAGCGGATTCGTTAAAGAAGAATTTATGGAAATAGCGGATTTCACAATGATAATTGGTCCGCAAGGTTCGGGCAAAAGTACAATAGCAAAAGTATTATCAACATTGATGTGGATTGAGAAGGCTCTCGTAAGGGGGGATTTTACAGAAAAAGAATTGAAACTTCCTGGACGTTTTAGGGCACGCTTTGACTTTCATAATATCAAATCCTATTTTTCTGATGACTCAATGATGGAATATATCGGTTCCATGTATCACATCGTATATCACGGAGAATCGAAGCTTCAGGTGGAGCGGGTGACAAGCTCTGAACGAACTTCCATTCCAAAAATAATGTATGTTCCTTCGGAGCGGAATTTTATTAGCGTGCTTCCAAAACCGAGTCTGATAAGTGAGCTTCCGGAGTCTTTTGCATCGTTTTTAGATGAATATGATCAAGCAAGAAAGGATTTGAATGGAGATCTTAAATTGCCCGTCAATGATGTATTTTTCTCTTATGATAGACTGAATGATATATCGTGGGTGAAGAGGCACAATAATAAAACAAGACTTTCCCAAGCTGCCAGTGGCTTTCAGTCCCTGATTCCGTTGTTTCTGGTAAGCGCTTATCTGGCAGAACAGTATACATCAAAGAAGCAATCTATGGGAAAGGACATCACATCTAGGTTAAGCGCCAACATGGGCTTGTCAAATGAGGATCTGACGAGAATCCGTAATGAGATGCAGGAATTACTTGCGAAAAAGCCAAATGACACCAGGCTGGTTAATATGTTCAACAGCCTCTTAGCTTCACGGATCCCTTCGTATTTCATTAACATCGTTGAAGAGCCGGAGCAAAATCTTTTTCCTGACACACAGATCAGGATGCTGTTCTCTTTGTTGTCCTATAGAAATCTAAATGAGAAAAATAAACTTATCGTCACCACGCATAGCCCGTATCTGCTGAATGCGGTCTCCCTCGCAGTTGCTTCGAAAAATGTGTATGGCAAGCAGAACCTGTCCTCAAATTCGCGAAAAGTATTGGAGAGCATTGTTCCTAAGGAAGCTGTCATCGCCCCTGATCAATTGCGTATCTATAAAACCGACGAAAAGGGTACCATCTCGTTATTGGAAAATATTGATGGGATTCCATCGGATGAGAACTACCTCAATGATATCCTTGGGAGTTTCAATGATGATTTCGGACGTATTCTGGAAATGGGTGACGAATAGATGCCAGGGATCAATTTTTTTGAATACGCTCGAGATGAGCATGTTGTAGAAGGGATTTCTTCATTTGGCATATGTGATGAACCAGGGGAGAACCCAGCCTTCATCTCGTATGACAGAAATGAGCATACCTGGATTGCTACGGTTAAAAACCCTGGGCAGAAGAGGATACAGTTTTTACCTGTAGACAAGTACATACCTTTAGTGCGCCATGATGGAACGGATGCGATGCGGTGTGATGCAATGCTTTTGACATGCCCCTTAGGTGTTAGAGAAGCCATCATATTCATTGAATTGAAAGATGTAAAACAGTCGGCTTGGGAAAATGCAAGGAGACATGCACTCGACCAATTGAAAGAAACGATAGAAGCTTTCTCAGAGTACCACCAACTTGAAGGGTATAAGAAACGACTTGCATATGTTGCAAATAGAAAGCCATATGCAAACAGGGCGCATACCAGTGATATACAAAAATTTCGAAGTGATTATAGAATTACGCTGAAATTTGCTTCAGAAATAATCTTCGAATAGCATATGAGCGTCAAGGATTTGTCAAGAATTGACATGTCTCTATTTTTTTTCCATTGTTAAAAGGGGAAGAGCCATGGAGTTGGTAAAGAAGAACGGAGAAGCGATCAACTGTTGGCAGGATTGGGAGCGTCCCAAAAAAGACTATCAATGGAAGGAAGGACGAAGTGCCATGGAGGTTGCCAAGTCATGGTTCCGACAGTCGGTCGACGCCCCTCCTGAAGAGATAGTCCAACTACTCTTCAACCATTTCCAGCAAAATATCGAGTTTATTAAGGTCGTTCCGGAATTGGTCACCCCGTTACCCGAGAGAGGGGAAGGGCGAAATCACGACGTTGCATGTACCTGCATGATCGGTAAACGAACAGCAACGCTCTGTATTGAAGGAAAGACAGATGAGTCTTTCGGAGAGCAAACGGTAGCCCAATACTATCAACTGATGGAACACCGTCGGAGAGCAGGAGTTTCTACCCGTGTTCCCGAAAGGATTGAGAAGTTGGTCTCCATGCTGCCGATTTCCCGCGCTGAGGTTCCTTCCTGCGCTGTTGCAGACAACGGATACCAGTTGGTCACCGCTTTGGTGGGAACCGCCTTGCAGGCAAAGATTGATCATTCGGAGCTGGCGATTCTGTTAATACATGAATTCCATACTGACGGTCTGGATCCTCAAAAAATTCAGAAGAACATCCAAGACTATTCTCAGTTCGTCAAAAAGCTCACTAGCCTTCCCTTTGAGGATGGGGCAAATGGGAAATTGTTTGGACCTATCGAAGTGGATGGGATTGCTTGTTTCATTGGACGAGTAGTTGTTTGAACCTCTAGCAAGAGAAGTACGTCACTGGGATTCACATCACAAAGTTTTAGAGGGTGAGGTGATGCGTGCTGGTTACTAGTGCAATGAGACTTTACCATCTGCTGGTCAAGATGGTCGAGAGCATCTCCTTGTAATACTATAGTGAGTGTGGTCACCTGATGAGTACCGATGATATCTTTAGAAGCGCTAGTTATCCCGGAAGCTACCCCGGAAGTCACCCCGGAAGTACCCCGGAAGTCTGGATATGATGACGACAGCATCCCGATGAGGAGGCCGAAATAATCCGGTTTTCACTAAAAACTGTACTTTCATCACGGTGGTGAAAGTGCCTGAATGAGTGAAGAGATGATCAGCGCGCTCGCATGTTCTCTTGATCGATGGTTGGCTATCATGAGATAACGATCCTGGATTTAGTTTCTTATTACAAACTCGATCTACACATCGAAATTAGCGTGCTAAGGAGATTGGAACATATCATGGTAAGCACATCAGTAGATATTGAATTTCGAGTTGATGCCCAGTTGAAGAGTGAATATGAAAAGGCCTACACAGAACTTGGATTGACAACTACCGAGGCTTTCACCATTTTCGCCACGAAGGTAGCCAGGGAGAAGCGTATCCCTTTTGAGGTGGCCGTCGATCCATTCTACAGCGAGCAGAACATGGCAAGACTCAAGAATTCTATTGCCCAGATGAAATCGACCGGAGGAACTATCCACGAGGTGGATGTACGTGATTAAGGCATGGACGGACGATGCTTGGCAGGATTTCGAATACTGGACAAAGCAGGTAAGAAAATCTTGAAGCCATTTCTTCCGCTTCCCATAATCCTAACTTGAAACAAAGATCAAGAATTAAGTGCCTTATTTCAAGATAGGGCTGCTACAGTCTTATGTGAAAGCCAAAACGGCAAAAATATTAAAATTTGCCGAAATGGCTAGTGACTTTGTAAGAATCTCTTGGTATACTGATTCAGCCAGAACGGCAAAAAAATGAAAATTTGCCAAAATGGCTGAGGAGGTGATGTGTATGAACAAGCATGCAGTCATACGAAAATTGCCCGATGGCACGTGTACGAGGCAGCAGATCCTGCATGCCGCACGGATTGTCGAGCCATCCTTCAAGGAGACTCAACTAAGAAATTTGATGGGGACCCTGCACGATTCGGCCCTGATAGTCAGGGTTGGACGCAATCAATACCAGAAAGTTGGGAAGGAGCCGAAGAAAAGCGTCTTCACCGGGGTATATTCCCATGCAGCTCAGCAGGTGATTGGACACATGCAGGAGCAGTTTCCTCTACTTTCTTATAGGGTTTGGGAGTTGTCCTGGCTCAATGAGTTCTTCAATCACCAGTTGGCACATAATAAGATCTTTGTCGAGGTGGAGAAGGACGGTTGTGATTTTGTGTTCTCTTCCCTTGTTGAGAAATTCCCAGGCAGGGTACTGCTGAGACCCAAGACCCAAGAGCTACTCCAGTATGGCACCGATGATGGGATCATCATCGATCGCTTGGTCACAGAGGCTCCCAAGTCTGATGGAGAGCCATATCAGGTGCCCCTGGAGAAACTGATTGTTGATCTGTTTGCAAACAAGAATCTCATGCTTTCCAAAGGCGACTATCCCTCAGCGATAGAGATGATGTTCGTAAAATACCGCATCGATCAGGTCTCAATGCTACGTTATGCACGAAGAAGGAACAAAGTGGAGGATGTGTTTGGATTCCTTCGTGACAAGACGTCGATCGAACTTCTGGTTCAGGGGTGATGTATGGTGAAGTCAGACTGTTTCACACGTGAGCATATAGAGAAAATCAGAAGTGGTTTCACCGTAGACAACTCCATCCTTGAAAGGAGCATCTTTGCTTTGGCGTTGCTTGAAGCGCTCGCAAAGGTGGGTATGCCGTTCATCTTCAAGGGCGGGACCAGCCTGTTGCTCCTTCTCGAGAAACCGAGAAGACTGTCCACCGATATCGATATTATCGTGCAGCCGGGTACCGATGTGCAATCCTATCTCGAGCTAGCTGCAAAAATCTATCCATTTCACTCGATGGAGCAGCAGATTCGAACAGGTAAGAACAAGATTGACAAGGCCCATTACAAATTCACCTATGACTCACCGGTGATGGGAGCTCAATTTCACATCCTATTGGACGTCCTCTTCGAAGAAAACCATTATTGTACTCTGGTCAAACGAAAGGTCAACCATCCGTTCCTGAGTACCGAGGAACCCTATGTGGAAGTGACAATGCCAAGCGTCAACTGCATACTTGGTGACCAATTGACAGCCTTCGCACCTCATACCACCGGCATCCCGTTTGGCGTTGACAAGGAATTGGAAATCATCAAGCAGCTGTACGATGTTTCTGTTCTCGTGGATGCCCATGACAATTATGACGATGTGTATGCCTCTTACATGGCTACGGTCACAGCTGAACTGGCGTATCGAGGGCTTTCAGATTCTCCAGATGAGGTATTGCAGGACACCATTGATGCCTCAGCCTGCATCGCGAGCAAGGGGAAATACCACAGCGATGATTATCGTCAATATCTGCAAGGTATCAGGGGAATCTCCAATCATATCTATGGGGAGCGGTTCAATGCGGAGAAAGCAATCCTTTCCGCTTGCAAGACCATGTACTTGGCTGTATGCATGTTGAAAAGAGAAAGATTCATCCGAGTTACCGATCCTTCAAGTTTCAGTGGAGTGAATATCGGGAAGACCAAGTATGCCAAATTATCGCCGCTGAGAAAATTCGACGCTGAGGCCTTTGCGTATGCGGTTCAGGCTATCGATCTGCTACAAAGATAGTGAAAGGGGGGAAGTACCATGCCAATGAGTTCCTTCACAACCGTCTTCAAGTTTTCCCGAAAAACCTTGCAGGATATTGCCAATTCCATCGATAATCCGGTTCCTCGGTTCGAACTATCTGAAAAGGACAGGCAAAGCCTTGCCACGAGTGGCGAGCGGTTCAGGAACTGGTTGGAGCAAAGACAGGCTGATGGTGGACCGGCTGACTCCTAGACTTGGAAATGCTGATACTTCACTCTGGTAGGAATCCCCATCATCGGTTTTGTTTCAAGACCGCTTTCATCTGGATTGCGTTTTGCAGCAGGATACCCCTCTCATCGCGCGTGCAGTCCTCAAGCAGGTCCTTGAAGTCCTTGTCATAGGAATCGATGAGCACTGGCGTGCTTTCGTATAGTAGCGAATCAATGGTTGTGTCGAGTGCCTGTGCGATTGATACCAAAGTCGGCAGGTTGATTTTTGCCTTGCCGCTTTCGATGTGCGAATAGTGCGATGGTGAGAGCCCGATGATACCTGACAACGTTGCTTGGGTCATGCATGCCTTGATACGAGCTTCTCGGATACGTTGCCCGAGCAGTTCATAATCGATTCCCATGAAAACCTCCCTTGGGGTAACCTGTTGCCGATTTTGGAAGCAGTAAGGCTATACGACACGGACTAGCGTTATCGCCGTAAGTGTTAAAAGAACGAGTTTTTATTGTAATACCCGGAAAGTGAAGTTATAATAAACTGCAACAACAGTTTAGAAGAATTCTGTGCACTGAATAAACATTTCATACGTCCCAGAGGTGTTTTTATGGCGATGAAGAAAGTAAGGGAACAGGAATTGGATACGCTGGAACTTGAGGTTCCTAAGGAAGAGCTGCCGCGCGTGAGCCTCGAGGGTTGTGAGATCGTCCGCAGACAGTTCCTCTCCCATCTGAAAGAGAACATACTGACCATCAGGCCTGATGGAATCCAGTTCAACAATGCCTGCATTACTCGGATGCCCGATGTCAGATACATCTATCTGATCATTGATAGAAGCAAGCGCTGGTTCATCATCAGCGCCTGCGATGAGGATGACAAGGACGGCCAGCGGTGGTGCACCGTCAAGAATGGTGAGCGCAAGAGCCGGAAGATCCAAGGCAAACCGTTCTGTGACCGCATCTATTCCATGATGGGTTGGAACAAGGGGTATGGCTACAAGATCTGCGGGACTTTTGCACTGCAGGTCGAGGATGAGGATAAGCTGCTCATGGTATTCGAACTCGATGAGGCCGAAGCCCATGCGATGTCATCCAAGGCTCGCGCATACGCCGGGGTGGAGGATGTCGAGGTCGGCGCAGAGGAATTGGCAAAACTCGATGAACTGGAAAAGAAACGACAGGCCGATCGTGAACAGCGTGCCGCTGCCAAGGCCGCCGGTGAGAAGATTATCCGACGATATCGCAAGCGCGCCGTGCTTCCCCAGCAGTGGGGTCCCGATACCTTCGGCGTTCCGGTTGAGGAACACAAGGCGAAGGCCGAAGTTCCCCATCTGCCAGCCAGGGGTGATTCCGGTGATCTTTTCATAGCGTCCGAAAATCGCGGGTGGTGAACGAAT
>Ga0208694_1001567_pt1 | contig 27055 bp, 20 predicted proteins | sample AD_UKC078_MetaG_FD_184442 | JGI IMG/M metagenome (GOLD analysis project Ga0208694, IMG submission 184442) | Active sludge microbial communities of municipal wastewater-treating anaerobic digesters from USA - AD_UKC078_MetaG (SPAdes) (version 2) | ecosystem: Engineered > Bioreactor > Anaerobic >...
ATCCCGAGTGGCGTGACAAACCGCTTGTGGTAGGCAGTTCACACCCTCGCGGAGTCGTTGCGGCGGCAAGTTATGAAGCTCGCAAGTTTGGCATTCACTCCGCTATGCCTTCAAAAAAAGCCTTGCAACTTTGTCCGCACTTGATTTTTGTATCGCCTCGGTTTGAGGTCTATAGATCGGTGTCTAGAGAAATCCACGATATTTTCAGCGAATATACCGACTTGATTGAGCCGCTTTCGCTTGACGAAGCTTTTTTAGATGTCACTGATAATAAGCCCGGTATTCCTCTGGCACAAGATATAGCCAAGGAGATTAAAATAAAAATAAAATCACAGCTTGGCCTCACAGCCTCCGCCGGAGTTTCGTACAACAAATTTTTGGCTAAAATAGCTTCCGACATGCAGAAACCCGACGGTTTGACCGTTATACACCCTAAAAAAGCCCTAAGAGTAATTGAAAACCTGCCGATTGAGGCTTTTTGGGGTGTAGGAAAGGTTACGGCAGGGCGAATGCACGAACTGGGTATCCATACCGGGAAAGAGTTGCGGGAACAACCGGAAGACTATCTGGTCAGGAACTTCGGGAAAATCGGAAAACTTTTTGCTGAATTTGCGCAGGGCAACGACCACCGCGAAGTAGAGCCCGATAGAAAACGCCTGTCCGTGGGATGCGAGCATACTTTTGACGAGGACATTATGAAAAAAGAGCAGATCATCGCTCACTTTGACGATCTGGCCTATGAACTGGAAAGACGCATTGAGAAAGCTCGCTTTCAAGGATATACATTTACACTGAAAATAAAACGGGGCGATTTTAAGCAAGTTACCCGAAGCCAAACGGCAGAAGCTTGTTTTACATTGGCCAGGGAATTTATCGAGTTGGCAACAGAACTTTTGGAAACGGTAAATTTGGATAATCACGGCGTCCGGTTAATCGGCTTTTCGGTAAGTAATCCACCCGCCGACATTCTCTCCGAAACCACGCTTGACCCACAGTTGTTGATACCTTTTGAGGAGTACTGAAACAAGGGTTTTCTGAACTTGTTTTTTGACTTTGTTTATAAGTATATCCTAAACAGCCCTCCCGGCATAATACCCATTTGATGATCATTTCTTCCTGCCTATAGAAAAATTGATTCTATATGTTACCATTGGGAAAAAGCCCTGTAGCAACATTTCCTCATAGGTACCCGTATTAATATCATAGAAGAGACCATATAGGTTTTTTCTATTTGTCAGGTTTTGGAAATCAACAAACAATTCGTCTGTTAACCTCTTCCAGTTTTTCCTGTAACCTATTCGCAAGTCAATTCTGAAATAGTTACGTACTTGTAATTCATTAATGCGTGTATTGTCGTACACCACCCTGTGCTCCAACCTACTTCGATCTTCCAACACGGGAGTGTAGCGGGTACCGCCTGCCAATGAGCCCTTTATATCGGCAAAGAGTGTCCACCCTTTCTTGAGTGGCAGCTCGTAACCCGACGCAAGATTAAAGAGATATCTACCGTCAAAAATCGTACTCCACTCCTTTTTATTAAATCCGTTTGTATAGGTCGATCTGTAAATAGTGGAATTAAACAGGAGATAGTAATTTTTACTCATAAACTTTTCAATGGTAAATTCCGCACCATAATTTTTCCCCGTTCCTTTGTTTACAAGATTCCCCTCTCTCATAATCACGTTATCGCCTGCGCCCCCTATCTGCAACATTGTATAAGTTGCGTCAGGGTTATTTTTTACAGGTATATCATAAAGCCATTGATAATAAGTTTCCACTTTGAAATGCCAATCGGGAGCAAATGCCCAATCGTACGAAAGGTCACCATGCGCACTCTTCATAAATCCAAGCTGCTTGTTGCTATATTCAATATCGCCTTCAGGATTGAGAGTTCTGATAAAATAGAATGAGCGTGGAATCATCTGGCTGTATAGTCCACCTGCCAATGCGAGAGTGTGTTTTGATGCGGGTGTGTAGCGGAGACCGAACCTTGGCTCAACTGCATACGTTTTGTTTAATTGAAGATACATCCCATGAGCTCCGCCTGTCAGCAACAATTTCGATGTTATATTATGTCTATATTGAGCATAGGCCCGCGCGAGACTAAAATAACCCTTCTCATCAACATTGGTAAAAAAGCCTCTCTCATCGCTGAATGACTCTTTTTCAAGATATTTCACATTATAGAGATCGTACTTCGCTCCCGCCTCTATTAGCGAATTGTAGGAAAATCGATGCTCCAGTTTGGTGTGGAGCGAATATTTATCTTCCAGTGCATTTTCATCCCAAAGCGTTTGCCACTCTGAATTAGGCTGTATAAGAGACATTGTATCTACCGGCATATGGGTGTCGCTTCTTACGAAAGAGAAAAGAGTAGTGAGCTTTGTTTTCGGTGTAAATTCAACGCTGTGTGTAGCTCCGGCTATCAATGTTTTGGCATCTATAGCTATTCGTTGATCCGTTGTTTGCAAGAAGTCTTCATTGATATCAACCGAGGTTACTTCAGACATAACAAACCCAATCTCGCTAGTGCCCCATAATCCGATTATGGAAAGATGATTTTTCTCATTTAAATCAAAATCGAGCTTCATAGTAAGGTCTTGGTATTTAGGTGTTATACCCTTGTAAAAACCCATCTTATCCATCAAGTCCGGGATGGAATATCTATACGACACAAGGTAAGATGAAGTGCTTTTCTTTGAAAAATAACCCTCAGAACCCAGTTCAAAACCATTCCAACCCATCTGTGCCCAAAATTCATGTTTCTTATTGTTTCCCCTTCTCATTTTCAAATCGAATATGCCTGCCAGGGCGTTGCCATAGGAAGCAGGCCAGGCACTCATATGAAAATCCGAATTGGAGAGCAAGTTGGTATTGAGCAAGGTGACTTGTCCACCTGTCATGCCTATTCCGGTATTGAAATGATTTAGATTAGCAATCTCCACACCATCCAACGACCATTGAACACCTACAGGAGAGTTACCCCTGATTATAATATCATTTCGCGAATCGTTTGCGGGAATCACTCCTGCAAAGCTACGCACCATACGTGCCGGATCGCCAAGCGAACCGGCAAATCGAAAGGTCTCCTCCGTGCTAAAAGTTCTTGCTCCGGTAACAGACAACTTGTTCATCGGCCGGCTTTTATCATGTCTTGCCACTATCTCTGCGCCTTGTAGTTCAATAAAGGAAGGTTCCAGCACCACATTCAGCACAACTTCCTTACCTGTATTTACCAGTATATCAACTTCTTGTGATAAAAACCCCACACTGCTGAATCTTAACTTTTGTCTTCCGACAGGAACCCTGAAAGTAAAGTTGCCTTGTTCATCCGTCACTGTTCCTATTCCGGGTTTGCTCCCCTCGACATATATTGTCGCTTGAATCAACTCATGAGTAGGATCGCCCGAAACCACTACGCCTCTTACTGTTTCCGCTAAATCGTTTTGTGCAACACTAACCGATACCGACAAAAACATAAGAAGCGATAACATCCATATTTTTTTTATGCCAAGCATCATCTTTTTCATTGAATAAAACTACTGAACAGTGCAACCGGAAAAAATTAAAGAACCTTGCAAAACGAGCCGACTGTCGCTTTTGTCATCTACAACTATGCTCGCTCGCTTATCGCTGTAGCCTCCAAAGACGGGATTGAACTTTGATTTTACACACCAATCTTCAGGAATATAAAGTGTTATACCCCCAAAAATCGCATCCACATTGAGATACACGGTTGTGTCGGGCAAGGCGGTTTTCCGTAAATCGATCACCATTCCTCCAAAAACCACATCAATATCTCCGCCTTTAAGAATAGGTTCCAGAAAAACGCTTTCCAAACCTCCAAAAACAACATCGCTTATTATCCAGCCACTTTCTCCAGATGTAACAGCCTGCGTATCAACGACATCTTGCGTGAAAGAAACTTTTTTCTTTCTTTTGGTCGCAACCCCGACAATAAACATCAAACCGATAATTATCAGCAAAAACGGCCAAAAATTTTTGGCAAAACCTCCTCTACCTGCTTCGCCTAATATCCCGGGATAAACAATCTCCAGACGTGGCAAAAGGAAAAAAACTCCGATCAATAAAAAAAGGACAGGAAGTAGTATTTGTCTTTTAGAAAACCCGACAACTGCAAACAGGATAAAAAGCATGGGCCAAGAAAAGATAACCGATTTGAATGCGGGATTTAACCAACCAAAATTAAATGCAAGTAATGTCAGACCCGTTAATACCAAAGCCGCACCAAGTACAACCACCAAGCTACGTGTATTATTCCCTTTTTTGTTAAATATGTTTTCATTCATAGTTCAATTTGTTTTAGTTCGACATTCTAATTACAAACTGTGCAAAGTTAGCTAAGCCCATGAAGAAAACTGTTACAACAATAATAAAATGTTATTAAATTTTTATCGGAAATTGATGTATGACCGTAATAGAGTGATTTATCAAAAGAGACGTAGCTGCTTTCTTCATCCAATTCCGTCTCGACAGTATAGTGTTCAAAACTGTAGTCCTCCAGAATGGACTTAATTTCTTCTTTTACTTTCAGAAGTTGTTCGAAACTCTCTAATTTTCCAATTTCACGTGGGTAGTAAACACGTGCCGTTCCCCGTCGAGCGACCAGATATGCGTGTGATGCAGGGAATGTCCATGCCGATGGTGTGAATGATTTGCCATAATTACGTCCTACTGTCCGGTTTCAGCATTACTCGCTATTTTTCGATCAATCTTTTAACTCTCTTCAATTTGAGGCCTTTCAGCTTGATTGTTACCATGTCCGGGCCGGCATAATAGCGAAACAAGACGATGCTGGCTTTACGGATGCGCTCAATTACGTCGTTATCGAGTGTATAAGTGAAACGGGTAATTTTTTTATTGTTCTCGGTATAGCCGGTTACCACTTTTACCGTCGAAGAATCGGCTCTCACCACCTCTTCGCTTTTCTCCCGTATCTCCCTGGCATTATCGTATTCGAGGCCGGTAACAGCAGGCTTAAAAATCTCGTCTTCTACGATGATGTAAAGCTCCTCTTTCACTCTGTAACTGGCACTGTTCAAAACCAAGACATCGTAAACGCTGTATTTACTCTCCTTTGCAGAGACCTCTTTTACAATGGATTGCTCCATATACAACAAGGGTGACCTCAGGTTAAAATCCGGGTAATTCAAGTCCAGTTTGTAACGATCTACTTTTTGAACCTGGTCGTATTTTTTGTAGATTCTGCTGCCCAAAGAGCAACCGGTCGACAAAATAAGCGAAAGCAGCAAGAGCAGGCTTGCATACTTGCCTAAAAAGGATATCCTTGTTTTCATCTGGTGAATTTGAATAAAATAACAGGAAACAAACAGCCAGATCGAAAGGGTCTTTTCCGGTAACTACCTGCAAACAGGGTATTTAAGCTATTGTATCTCAACAATTACCCTCTTATACCTGGTCAGCGAGGGATGACCGTCGTCGCTGACAGCCAGTATGATGTGCATGGTGCCCATACGGGCTTTTTCGGGAGCAATAAACCAGGCTTCCTGCTTGTCGGAATCGTTTATTATCAAAGGATTGCCTGTTCTGGCTGTGCCCATGGAAAAGGTGCCGGGTTCTCCGTACATAAACCAGTTGTACCTGAGGCTGTCACCATCGGGATCGGAACTGCCCGCTGCGCTTAAATTTACCCGCTCGCCCGCTTTTGCCCGGAGGTAGGCTTCGTGCCCGAGTTTGGGAACCGGAGGATGATTTGCCTGTTCATAGGTTTTGATTGTCCAATCCATACGAGCCGAAAAATCGTTCTGAAAATGTTCTCTCCAACGCCAGATGGTGGCATGATTGCCGGTGTGCCAACGGCCGTCGCTGCCCAGCACCTCATCCATGGCGTTGGTCCACAGCGGCCGGGTTTCGGGCTCCAGAAACCATTTCTCAAATTTGGGCAAATAATACTCGTAGCGGCCACCCCAGCTCCCCCAATCGGGATGCTCCGGATCGCCCAGCCCATTATCTATCAAGAACATAAAGCTTGGAGAATCGCCTTCCATTAAAAATTTAATATCGGGGTATTGCTCTCCCAGGGGGCCCTTGTTTTGAACATTCTTGTCCACCCAATCGTTATCGACCAGACTGAAATCGCCGCCGGCGCAACGAGCATGAAAATAATCTCCGCTGATTCCGCTCCAGGTGGCGTAATGATACCCCCCGTAGCGGTGAAAACCCGGACTGGCAATATAAAACAGTTCCGGGAAAGTCTTGCGTATCCAGGGGCCGCTGTCGTCCTGGTCGGAAATAGTATATACTCTGAGTTTTGAAACAAAGTGTTCCAATTCTTTTGCTGAGCGGGTTTCTTTCACCTTCCACAAGGCCTGCGCCAGACAGTTGGGGCCTCCCCAGACCAAAACCCAGACCGGCCTTGAATCGGGACGATCCACCGCTTGAATAATCAATTCCGAACCCGGCGAATCCATGCCCTTACCAACGGCCCTCATGCCGTAGTCGGGCCTTCCTTCCCTGAGCACAGACAATAAATAATCTGCCGTGGGAAAACCCGGCTCGTGTTTTTCCAGATTGTCCCTGACCCGGCCGTAAGCCTGCAGTATTTCTTTGATGCGCCAGGCGGCCGTTTCTTTTTGTTGATGGACCGAAGTGGTAGCCACCAAACCCTCTACATCCCACTGATTGCAATAGCATAAAAAGCGCACCAGCGACATAGCGTCGTCGGGTTCGTTTTCGATGTCGGTCAATACGATTACTCTGTGTTTCCCGGAAGCAACCGGCTGAAAACTTCCAATACTATTCAAATATTGTTCCAGCATGGTGTAGCCTTCGGCATTCAGCTTATTCCGGTCTTCGGGGTCCTTGGGATTCAGACCCTGTTTCTTCTCCCATTCGTCGGGCATGCCGTCTAAATCGGTATCGAGAGGAGCTTCGGCGCTTTTTAATTCAGGCCATCCGCCTACCTCTTCCTGGCTTTGAATAATCCGGCCCGTACGCTGACGCACGTCCTTTACTATGCGCTGATCTGCCGCATCCCGTTTAGGAAGTACGGCTCCGCCTGTTTCGAGCACTTTTTCGTAAGCTGCGGGTGCCTCATCGGTTTGAACAATTCCGGATTCAAAAGGCTGATCTTGTTTGTAGGCAGAGATCTCTTTCTGAGTCCAGCTTTCGTTGAACTTTACCAACTTCCATGGATCATCGGGCAACTCATCCATGTAGTAATTCCCTGCAAAATAGGCACGATTATAGGGTGAGCCGGTAGAATAAACAATGCCGCTTGCTTTGGAGTCCTGCCCCGGAACGAAGTAATTATGTACAAAATTCAAGCGGGTTACACTCACTTTGTCGGCATTGTAAGCGGCATGTTCTCCACCCCAGTTGTAGACGACGTTGTTTCTGAAATCGAGCAACAGCCCCAGAGTATCCCTGTCGTGCGGATTGGAATCGTAATTGCCCGGCCGGGGATTGCGCCCTCTGTTGTGAGCGTAGAGATTATGCAGGAAACTGTATTTGGCTCCTCCCGTTCCCCGGAGAAGAGAACCAAAACTATGTCCGTCGGGATTCAGAGCTTCGGTGATAAAACACCATTGAACGGTAACCTTGCTCAAATCTGGCGTTCTGCTCGAAGCAGACAAAACCTCGTCCAGGCTCCAGCCGGCAGAACAATGATCCAAGATAATGTGCCGACCGGAACTGATACTGATAGCATCTTTGCCCTGCAAACTGCCCTGTCCGTGCTTACCGTCGCCCAGCCTGACCCGGAGGTAACGAACGATGACATGATCGGCTGCTATGCGAAGGGTTTCGCCGCGTAAACAAATTCCGTCTCCCGGAGCTGTTTGCCCCGCTATGGTAATATAGGGATGCTCTATGTTGAGCCTCGTTTTCAAATCGATAATGCCCGAAACGGAAAACACTACCGTGCGCGGACCTTCCTGCTCAACGGCTTCCCTCAGGCTGCCCGGTCCCTCGTCGTTAAGATTGGACACATAAATCACTTTTCCTCCGCGACCTCCGCGGGAATTGGCACCAAAGCCCTCTGCTCCGGGAAAAGCCAAAGGCTGGGCAAAAACACAACAGAAACCAAGCGATAAAACGCATCCTGTCAAAAATAATCTTTTCATAATGGTTATAAAATGAATACAAACCCATCTGTTTTTCAAAAAACAAGACAATAATCAAAGCTCCTGCATCACCAAATAAAGCATGTACGATGCGTAAGAGACAAACAAAACAGCAGCCTCCCAACGGCTCAGCTGTTTTCTTTTCCCGATAAGTACGGCCATCAGCAGGAAAACGGTACCTCCAATCAGCACCAACAAGTCCTGATTGAATTTTGGATTATATGCAATCGGCCTGATAAAGGCACTTACAGATAAAATCAACGATATATTGAAGATGTTGGAGCCAATAATATTTCCAATGGCGATATCGGAATTCTTTTTTATGGCAGCCACCACCGAAGTGGCCAATTCCGGCAAAGAAGTTCCGGCGGCCACTATGGTCAATCCGATGATTTTTTCACTGACACCTAAAGCGTTCGCAATCGCGACACTATTCTTTACAACCAAATGCCCCCCTGCTGCCAGCCCAACTAATCCAAGCAGTATCAAACTCCCTATTGTTACGTTCGATTTTACCACTACGGCGGTAGCCGGAGCTGAATCGCCTTTCATTTGGTTAAACACATAATACATGAAGAGCAAAAACAGCGCGAATAAAACAATGGCATCAAAACGGCTTAAAGATCCCTCGCCTGAAAACCTGAAATCGTTCAGCATAAACAAGAGTAAAACCGTGATAAACAAAGACATGGGAATTTCTTTGTGTGCAGTAGAACTCTGTACCGCAATGGGCATAATCAGGCCCGACAAACCGAGAATGATGAAAGTATTGAAATTATTACTTCCTATTACATTCCCCAAAGTAAGGTCGGAATGGCCGTTTATGGAAGCGACCACGTTGACCACCAATTCAGGTGCCGAAGTGCCGAAAGCCACAATGGTGAGCCCAATGGCCAAATCGGACATTTTATATTTCTTCGCTAAAGCAGAGGCACCGTCGACCAACCAATTCGCACCGTAAATTAAACAAATAAGACCGGCAACAACGAGCAGTAAGTATAGGATCATATAGGGTTCATTATTTTATCTGTACCGTTCAAAACAGGCGGTGCAGCTTGGGGCATTCATGTGTGAATCATTTCCAGTAATCACTCAGTGTTTTTGCTTCTTTTTTGGTCAGTTGAATAACAGCCCCGTGTTTGGGAGAGCTGAAGTTGGTCGTTTTCATATCGGCTTCGTTAAAACGGCCCAAGGACTCAAAATGCTCAAAATCGGAGGTTTCCACGAAACCGAAATTATGGGGCCGGATGCTGAAAATATCGTACATCAACACCCATTTGTCTTGGCCTATCCTTTTCCACACATTCGGAGCTTCGCAAGCGCCGGGTTCAAGATCGACCCAGCGTTCATCGTACACATAGCCGCTGTTGATCTTGTCGGAAACGGCCATTTTAATGCCCCCGGGATTTTCCTGAGCCACGTACATCATGCAGTAACGGCCGTCGGGCATGGATGTAATATCGGCATCCAAAATCTGAACAGCCGGATTGGGATATTCAAAAAGCAATTGAGGCTCCGTGAGCAGGCGGGTAAAATCATCGTCGGTATAAGCGTAATACAATTGGGTCTTGCCGTGTCCCAGCCGCATGGTAAAGTAAAGCATCATCTTTTCCTCCTGCGGATCGTAAATGCATTGCGGAGCCCAGGCACAGCCCACATCCAAATGGGGAAAGGCTTCCTGAATGTACACCTTGTTGTGTGTCCAATGGATAAGATCAAAGGATTTCATCAATACAAAACCCCGGTTGTTGCCCCAGTCGTATTCTTCCTGAGGCCTCTCCCACTGGGTGTCGCGATAACCCCGCTGTCTGCCGAAAATATGCAAATCGGTCATAGCCAGGTAAAAAGCACCGTCCGGGCCACGGGTAATATGCGGATCGCGTATACCCTTCTGACCGGCTATGGTGTCGCCGGCTACCACGGCTTTACCCTCGTTGACGGCTGTAAAGGTATATCCGTCTTCGCTCAGGGCCATGTGCAGACTGTGGGTATTGTCCAGAAAATACACCAGCAGATAGGCAGACATGTCCTTTTCAGTCAAAGGCTTATTCTTTTGTAAACCACAGGAAGCCAAACCCAGCATCAGGGCAATCAATAAAAAATTTCTCATTGCTTTATGTTTTAAAATTTCCAACTAATAATCGGTTTTTCTGTTTTTCGGTTTTTTACCAGAGCTTCTCAAGTGCTTCTCAAGTACTTGATTTACACTCGGCGGTATGGTTTCGATGTATCATTATTTCAACAATACTTTCCGTTTCATCCACTGCTCACCGGAATATACCGTGATGATATAAAGGCCTTGTTTCAAATGAGTCAGGTCTATTTCGAGCAGTCTGCTGCCGCAGGCGCTTTGTTCCATCAGGAGCTGTCCGTCGAGATTTTCCAGTTTAATACGCCATTCGCCGGCGGCCCGGGGCAGTTGAACAAAAAGCTTCCCTGCTGTCGGGTTGGGATAAACCAGGAGCTCGGCGGCCCGGGCCTTGTCGAGAGCTGAGGCGGCCACCACGTTGATACGGCCGGTCGAGGTAAAATCGTTCAAATCCCATTCCAGACCTTCGCCCGGGCTCTCCGGCTCAACGGATGCAAAGCCTCCCGTAATGGTGCCCGGCCTCACTATCTGGAAAGACATGCCCTCCCGATAAGGCTGACCTGAAATGTTTTGCATGATTAAGTTGCCTCTGGCGACAAAATTGCCCGAAGTAACCATCATATCCGATTTTTCCATTCCCGGGTCTACTTTGACCACGAAATGGGAACCGGTCTGCATTTGCACGTTGGCGGTTCTGAAAGAGGTGCCCGCCGTCAGGTTGTTGGGTTGATACAAGCCGGCGTACAGGCTGCCGCCTTCCTCCACTATTATGCTTCCCTGAATATTTCCGTTGCCGCTCATAAAAGCGCCGTATTTTATATAAACATTCGAGGTACCGGGGCCGCTGGTAAGACCCGTAACAGTGAGCCCTCCCTCGTTGATCAGGAAATTGGCCGTAGAAGTCATGGCAGAACTCAGGGTCATAATACCTGCACCTACTTTCTTGATGACACCGGTTTCGATATTTCCCTGAAAAGTGAAGTCTTCGTCCCGGTAACCGATTTCCCAGGTACCTGCTCCCCATAACCTGCCCCTGCCTTTGAGTGAGCCGATCTTGACGGTCTGGCTCTTCATATCGTCGAATACGCCTTCGGTTCCCAGATCGATCACCGCTTTGGCATAGCCGTAGGTGCTTTGATTACGGAAGGCATTGGGATTCATCAACACTATGGTGCCGGTAAAATTGCTCCAGTTGCCCTCGAAATCGGAACGCACCCAGGGCACGTAAATATAGAGGGTTCCGCCCCCGGTCAGGGTATTGGAATAGGTACAGCGACTATCGACGTAAAAACGTCCGGTCTGCCCCTCTTCGACCACCAGGGGATAACTGGCGGAACTGTAGGATCCGCTGCTGTCGAAAGCCTTGAGCGTACCTCCTTCGAAGATCACTTTACGTCCGGGCTGAGCTTGTTCGGTACTCAGTTGTACGGTGCCGGCTTTGAGTAGTAATTCGGTATTGGTATTGGCTGCCGACAAGGATAGGGTATGGTTGCCGGTTTTGATGAGGCGACCACCCGAAATACGGGCATTCCAGGCGACGTTGGCGTTGGTTTGCAGGGTAGCTCCGGCCGAACCTACCGTCAGGGCTCTGTCGGACGTGGTGGCAGCCGTCACTCCGAGGGTTCCTCCGTTGATTTCGAACAGGGCGGCATTGGCCGATACCGGGCCGATGGCTCCGTTGCCGTCGATGGAGTTGGGCAAAGCTTTCACTTCCACAATGCCTTCTTCGAGCAACACTTTGCCCGTGAAGCTGTTGGTATTTAAGATACTCAGTTTGCCGCTGCCCCTTTTGGTCAATGTGCCGTCGCCGGCAATCTCTCCTTTGCCGGTGAGTACAAAATTGCCGGTGTTTTCGAAAATCAGTGCCGAGGGCATTACGGTTTCGGTCACATTCAGAACCCGGTTGCCGGCCTCATCGTTGACAATGACGGTATCGCCGGTGACAAAATAGTCCGAGCTGTCGTTGTACCAGAAGTTTTTGGTCTGCACCAAATCCCAATTGTTCGAATAGCTGCCCTTCCACAGGATGGTTGCGGGCTCACGCGAGGAGCGTACCACGAGTTTGAGCGTATCGTTTACCAATACAAGGCCGGCCGGAATCTCGGGTATGCCCTCCAAACTTATTTTACTTATATCAACTTGAGCGTTGCCGGTGTAAGTAAGCAGGGTATATTCTCCCTCGCAAAATTGTTCATCCCCGGCGAACGCGGGCAAAATACGAACTACGGCAGCATTCTGCATATAGAGGTCGCCGTTTAGTTTTATAACATCTGCCTCACCGGGCTGATTGCCCGTAAAATCAAAGACCAGTTCGGCTTTTTCTTCGAGACGCAAAGTTCCGGTGATGTTGAGCTCTCCCGCCCTCTGTTCGCCACCGACAAACAATTTCGAACCGTAACGCATTTCCAGTCCCCGATTCAGGTGTCCTGCGGCAGCCAGTTCTGCGTTGATGTTCAACCACAGCGGGCTGGCGCTAAGGCTGCCCGAAAAAATCATCTTCCCGTCCCAGACTTCGGTCGGGCCGCTGAAATCGTGGGTACCGTCCAGACTAAACACTCCGCTGCCCTGTTTGATCAGTTTCATATTGCCCGATAATGTTCCGTTTTCGCCGTTCAGGTAAAAACGACCCGGAGAAGCCATACTCAGCACCGAAGGCTGCAAGGTTCCGGAGAGTTCAATGCTGTCGTTTGTTCCCTGGGGGCCGGTCAAAAAGACGTGCCGGCCGTCGCTGTACACAGTGTTTTGTCCGTCGAGCGTCCAGGCTTCGGAAGTGTTGTCCCATACACCGCCTCCCTTATACACCAAGCGCCCGTTGGTCATTACAGGCGGCGGAAGCGAAACTATACCCTCGGCTTCGCCCAGGAAATAACTCGGGTGAGGGGGCTGGTTGTAAGCCACATTTTGCCAGGCAATGGCCAAACGGTATTGCCGGTCGTGCATCAGGGTATAATTGCGGTAAGTGCCGGGAACGGTAGTAGTAAAAATCCTGATTTTGGAAGGATTGCTTGTCCTGAAAACAAGTTCTTCGCGCCAATCGCCGAATAAATCGGCCTGCAAACCGGGGGTGCCTTTGGTGCCGTTGTTCGATTCACAGCCGGAGGCCTGCAACAGCGTACTTCCGTTGGTGGGTTTGGTAACGGTGGTATGGTTGAGTGTTTCGCTCAGTAAATCACCGTCCCAGTAGATTCTGAAATTTTCCGATACATTCAGCGAGAGACCGCTGATATCCTGGCGGGTAGTGGCCGAGAATCGCTTGCCCCCGCCCCAGACTTCGGCTCCCGGAGAAGCATCGGTCACATTACCGGCCATACAACGGCCGCAATCGTTGTAGGTCTTATGCCTGATAAGAATATCTCCGTTTGCCGCGTCATACAGCGCCGTGCCGCCATCGGACGACTCGAGGCATTTAAAGACTTCGAGGCCTTTGCGGTAAGGATCAAAATCGCTCACATGCATGGCGTCGCCGTGCCCCAGGTAGGTATTGTACAAACCTTTACCATTGTCGTCGATGGTACAGGATCCGTAAACGATTTCGTCTTTTCCGTCGCCGTCCACATCGGCCACGCTCAGGTTGTGGTTGCCCTGACCGGCATAGCCGCCGTTACCCGAAGTATTCGAATCAAAAACCCAGCGTTGCGTCAGATTGGTACCGTCAAAGTCGTAAGCCGCCAGCACCGTGCGGGTGTAATACCCCCTGGCCATGACCAGACTGGGACGCCGACCGTCGAGATAGGCCACGGCGGCCAGAAAACGGTCTACCCTGTTGCCGTAACCGTCTCCCCAGGCATCGACACTGCCCCTGGGAGGATGGTACGACACCGTTGTCAATTCAGCTCCGGTTCTTCCGTCAAAAATCGTCAGGTATTCGGGGCCTGTAAGTATGTAGCCTCCGCTGTTGCGGTAATCGGCACTGTGGTTTGCTGTGGCGGCAGGCCCCTTGCTCAGGTAGTTCCCCAGGCCGTCTTTGGTGCCGGGAGCCGTTTTACAGGCAATTTCGGCAATACCGTCGCCGTCCAGGTCGTACACCATAAACTGGGTATAATGCGCTCCGGCCCGTATGTTGACACCCAAGTCGATGCGCCAGAGTTTGTCGCCGTCCAGAGTGTATCCGTCCAAGTAAACATTGCCGGTATAGCCCGAATGAGAATTGTCTTTAGCGTTTGTGGGCTCCCATTTTATTACCAAATCGTACCTGTCGTCGTCGTCCAGGTGCCCCGCACTCATATCGTTGGGAGTATAACTGTAACTTACGTTATCGGGGGTAACCCCGCCCGGAGGCAGATCCAGTGTTAATTCTTTGTAAGCCTGTGCCCAAACGGAAACCGGAGCCGAAGGCTCCTGCTCCACTCCATCCACCACAGACGCCACGGTATAGGTGCTGCTGAGACTGCCCTGGGCATCGATGTAATTGGAAACCTGCAAAGCTTCGTTGTTGAGCTTGGTTCCATCGCGGTAAACGTTGTAGGTGGTATAATGCCACTCTTCGCCGGGTATTCTCCAACTCAGAAACACCCCGTTGGATATTTTGACGGCTACCAGACCACGGTCCAGCTTTTCCAGACTGTGTTGCGCAAAGACATGGGCTGTTAAAAAAGCCAGAAGGACAAGGAAATTGATTTTTTTGCTCATGATATTACCGGATACACACGATGTTATTAAATACAACCGGGACAACCCGGCTTTGGGGATAGAATTATTCGAGCGCGGTGCCGCCCCATTTTCGGTTCAGACGCTCAGCTTCCTTCCCGGTAATGCTGATGACGCTGCCGTGCCTGGGATGAAAATCTTTCACAAACGACTCGGGCTTTTCGGTGAAACGATACAAATCCTGAGAGCGCTGAAACTCGTACCTTCCGCTCGAATAGAGATCGTACATTAAAATATAAGTGTCGGAGTCGTTCAATTTAAACACGCTGGAACCTTCCACATTGGTGCGCGTATTGTGGTACACATCGAGGTATTCGAAATGTTCGGTCCAGGGGCCTTGCAAACTGGGCGCCGTTGCCTGTTTTATGCCGTTTTCGAATTCTCTGCCCTGCTCGTCTTTGGTATTCCCTTTGTAAAACATATGCCAGGTGCCGTCCTTGAAGACGATATCGGCATCGATAGCCCCGTGTTTGGCGCTGAACATCAAAGAAGGTTCGGCTTCGAAACCGCTGAAATCCTTGTTGGCGTAAGCAGAATAAAAATCCAGTTTATCGTCGTTTTCGAGCTTCAACGTAAAATAAACCAGGTATTTGCCGGCAGCCGGATCGTAGATGGTCTGAGGGGCCCACACCCAGTACGCATCGGCAAAATGCTCCGGATAATCCTTGGACAAATGAACAGTGCTGTGCTCCCAATGAATCAAATCCTTGGATTTGAGCATCACTATGCCCGGGTTGGACCTCCAGCCGTTCCTGCCTGTTGACATATCGGTAGCTACCAGATAAAAAGTCTTGCCGTCTTCGGCACGAAGAATATGGGGGTCCCTGATGCCTCCGGATCGGGAAATCTCTTCGGAAATCAGTATGGGTTCGTTGTTATTGAGAGCCTTCCAGTGAACGGCATCGCTACTAAGCGCAAAGCGCAATTGTTCCTGGTGTTGGCGGTCGCCGGCACTACCTTCGAAATAGGCAAATAAATAAGCCTCGTAACGGGGCTTCTTCGATTTTGAACAACTCCCAAAAAGCAGTGTTGACACCAAGATCACCGCAAGAAACAGAGCCTTGCTGTTTGTAATTACATTTTCCCTATTCATGTCGTAAATATTCAGAATACCAAATGAAAACAGAAACCAAGGCAAATTTAATTTTTTTATTTACTCAAGGGCTTAGTATTATTACATTTAAAACATTTATAACAGAAAGAAATAAACTTTTAAAAATCAGTTTACACAATTAGTGCGAATTTATTGTTATTTGTTTTTTTAACACTCTTGGTCGCTTTTTGTATTAATCTTTTGTTTCCTTTGGATTGAGTTTGGTTGCTTCTTGAATTTTTTGTAAAAAGCTTGTGCCTGACACGAATAAGGAATTTAATCATACACTTAACATAATCAATTATGAAAAAGATGTACTTATTAGTACTTTTAAAGGTGTTTTCATTTTCAACCATCTCGTTTGCCCAAGTGACAAGAGAACAAGCCGATCAAATCGTGTATAAGTACGTAACAGACGAGGAATTAAGAATGGATTATTTGTTAATATACACGATAGATTCTTTATCCAACGCAGACGGTGTCTCAACTATTACCAATTCCAATAACGAAACATTTGGCGTTGACTACCCTTCTTGGGTTTACCATATCAATGAATGGATGGATGTAAATGGTCCGTATTTTCGCCGATATTTATTTATTGATAAAACCACGGGAAATATTCTGGAAGTAAAAACAAGAAGGGATTTTGGACCTTCGGATCCGGGTCTTGAAAAATGGCAGTTGATATACCAGGAGGCCAGTGGAATTTCCGGCATTAACGGCAACTTAGATGAATCATATTTTCCCAACCCAACAGGTGATTTTTTAGAGATCACTTGTAAAAAGGATTTTGAATCTATTGCGATTTTTGATTTAGAAGGCAAGCCGGTGTTTCAGAAAACTTTCAAGCAACTGGAATCCAATCAGAAGTTTGATGTGTCTTTTTTGCACAGGGGGGTTTATTTTGTGAATATTTTCGACGCAAATAAAAAAGTATTAAGCTTTAAAATTTTTAAAAGGTAATAACAAACGCCTCCATATTAAAAAGATACGGTTGCCTGATCTGTATGATTTCAATACGCAGCTTTGTTACGGCAACAGCAAATCATAAACAGCGGCCAGGTAAACCGGGTACAGGCGCTCGTTACGGAACATATTGGTGTAATAAAGCACGATCAGGTCGTTTTCGGGATCGATGATGTATTCCGTTCCCAGCATGCCGCCCCAGGCGTAGGCTGTGTTGGATACGGCCGGAACGGGTTTTTTGTTTTCATTGTACAATTCAAATCCGAGTCCGAATTGAAACCCTCCGCCTCCGGAATTGTTTTCGGGCAGCCGGTTGATGGTGGTCATCAGCTCCACGGTTTCCGGCTTAAGAATTCGCCGACCATTGAATTCGCCCTTGTTTAGCATCATCTGGCAGAATTTGGCGTAGTCCTCGATGGGTCCGTTCAAGCCGATGGCGCCTTCGCAATAGCTTTGTTGCCGGCTCACTGCACCACGCACAAACATATCCGTGCCCGCAACCAATTTACCTTCGACGATACTGCCGGGGAGCACGAACCGTCCCAGAGCCTCCTCGGGATAATACCAGTCGGTATGATCCATGCCTAAGGGCTCCAAAATGGTTTCCTTTACATATTGACGCAAAGGCTTGCCCGAAATACGTTCCACCATATAGGCCAGCATGTTGGTGCTGATGTGGTAGTTCCACTCCGATCCCGGATCGAATCCCAGGGGATACTTGGCTAATTTTATCATTTCGTCTTCGAGCGTTCCCGAGCGGGGATCGGCATCGAAACTGCGCTGTCCGGCTTCAGCCCCCGAAGCAGCATCGGCTCTTCGCATTTGCGCCCTCTCTGCCCGTCTGATGGCTCCCACCTGTCCGGCGTTCAGGCCCGAAGTATGCGACATGAGATGCACAAAGGTCATAGGTGTTTCTACCGGCCTTGTTTCGTAGCTTCCATCTTCGTTTACCTTGGTTACCACCTGGTCGGATATCTCCGGAAAATAATCTGCCACCTTATCGTCAATGGCCACCAGTCCTTGTTCCACCAAGGTCATAAAAGCCACGGTGGTAATGGCCTTGGTTTGGGAAAACAACACGTAATAATCATCGACAGAAGCGGGAACACGGTTTTCGAGGTCTTTCCATCCAAAAGCCTTGTAATAAATAACCTTGCCTCCTTTTGCCGCAAAAGCAGCGAGGCAATTCAGTTTTTGAGCATCCACAAAAGATTGCAACACGGAATCCAAGGCCTGAATTTGCTCGGCCTCTATACCCATAGCCTCCAAATCGGGCTGGTAATCAAAAGATTGAGGCGGCTTGACTGCATTCTTACACCCGGCAGTCAGCAACAGTAAAACGAAAAGGGGGAAAAGATGTTTTTTCATAGTTAAAAAGTATTTGAATTTTCGCTCGATTATCCATTTATCTATTGAAATTGTATCATACTATTTCTCAGGGCAACAACATTTTACCGGTATAGCATTTACCGGCATAAATTTTATACAAGTACATACCCGGAGGCAGTTCCAGTTTGAAGTTTTTTCCCTCGTTCAACACGTACGAGCCAAGCTTTGTTCCCTGAACGGAGTACAATTCAAGCAAACGGGATCCCGTGGGAGGCTCTAAGATAAGCTCCCCGCCTGATGTGTAGATGTTGATTTTTTCTGCAGACGGAGTTTTCAATGACGATTCCCACCGTACAAGTATTAAATCTGCCCAAGCGCTTGTGAAAAAACCGCTCTCATAAAATAAATTGGCCATTTCAAGCGCATCACCGGCCGATTTCTTTGTACACTTAAAGCCGTAATAAACGGAAGACTGGACTCCCAAATAGTCAACCCGGTTAGCAAGCGCCATGGAATCCAATAAGTGGAGATCCATTGAATCGGCATTCTTTATGTACACATAGAACAAATCACCGAATATTACCTCCCTGTCATCTGAATTCAGGAAAAGATTTTTAGATACATAAAATATTTCCGGATGTACCGAAAGATCGGTATCAATTAACAAACTGTCCTCGAGAAGGGCACAGTTGTATTCCTGATTTTCTCTGCGGAACCAATTGGTATGATAAGTACGCTCGTGATGAAGTATTTTCACATCAGGAATTCCCACCAGCTCTTTCAAATCGGTCGTATCCATTTCCAGATCATACGTAACAGCCCGCACATACGAAGGCAATAAAGTCAGCTCCCTTCTCTGGTGTTTCACCCAATAATAGTAATCCTGAGCATACATCCCAATCCCTATTAAAGACAATAATATAGATGTTAGAAGAATGCGTGTTTTCATTTTAATTCGTTTGTTGTTAATAGTTATTTGAATATATCAATGTTTCCCCGGCTTTGATTTTGTGCCTTTATTGTTGTTTTTTGTCAAGCCTCCTATGTAATGACGTTTTAAAGACTATATTTTTTAAATGGCTCAGACACACTTTTTGGAACAGTATCTTTGTTTATTTCAGTTTTGAATTCAGATAATATAGTTTTTTCTTGGGCTAATAAAAGTCCTTTTGGAAAGATAAATAAGGATAGTATCAAATTGATAATTTTCGTTTTCATGTTATTCGTGATTTAAGATTATTATCCCTTGTATAAATGAATTATCTTGTTGAATCCTGTATAAATAGAATCCACTATTTTGCTCTGAAACATCGAGCATGTAAATATCATTGTTGATGTTTTTCTTCAATACTAATTCGCTCGTAAGGTTATAAAGATAAAATGTTGCATTTTTTAAATTATTCAAGGTAATCAGTCCATTTGTTGGATTAGGGTAGATTATGACATTATTTCTTTTATTTATAATACTGGTTGGAACATAAAAACAGTAGTCGTAATCAGGATTATCGTAAATATTGTTTTCATTTTCATAATAACACGTTAAATTTTTAAATCCTCCATCAATTAGTAATCCGCTATATATTAAACCATTTAAACTACCAATACCTTCTATCCAAATTTCTTGCTGGCTTCCCGAAAGAGTAATTCTTTTTCTTTTTACAGAACCAAGCTCAACAGAATCTAGTTTTGAAACCGTATACTCAATGCTATCAGAGTTCCCATACAAGGGATTGGTTATGTAGATTTTTTCTGATAGTTCAATATTAAAATCATAAAGTAAAAATTCAACCCCTTGTGAAAGAGGCACATAATAAACTTTTTTACTATCTTCTCTTAAATAACCTATTAATTCCCAATCGGTAATAGTTGATTCCTCCGATTTATATATTTGGGAATATGTCTTATCATTTAATGTTACATCGTCCCCTAGTTTAAAAACTTCTGATTCCAAACAACAAGTGTCATTCTCTACTCCATTGTAAGAAATGCCCCCCGAAAGTACATACCATAACTTATTCTTTTCATGGTCTATAATACTTTGACAGTAAGTTTTACCTATAGAAAAAATAATTAAAATTAAAATTAACAGTATATTTTTCATGGCTTTAATTTAATTAGTCTCTATCTAACATTGTCGTTTATTTAAATTGGCTACAACACGCAAATACCCGCGTACTAAATAGTTTCACTCTCAACAGCTAGTCAGTTAACACCATCGTTTTTGTATCGATGAGCTTGTTGTCCACAATCAGAGAATAAAGGTACATGCCTGGCTTCAGTTCATTGGGCTCGACAAAAATGCTGCCCTTGCCGCTCAGGTGAATTTTTTCAAGTTTGATTTGTGTGCCATTCATGTCGTAAATGCCTATGAATGCATTAGTCGTATTCGGTTTGATGTTGAATCGGATTTCGGTCGAGGTGATAAAGGGGTTTGGTGTGTTCTGAAACAGTTCACTCTCTTCTATGGCTTCAAGAGCAGGAGCGGGTGTATTATTACCTTTAGTTTTCAGACTCTTAAAGGAGACGGAGCCGTAAATCATTTCTTCGAGTTTTTCTATTTGCTTTTGCTGCTCTTTGATACATTGCAGCAAAACGGCTGTCATCCCATCGTAATTAATGGCCTTCAGTTGTGTGGTCGGGTCGGTTTTGACCAGCTCGGGAAATTCCTGCTCAATCTCCTGTGCAATAAAACCATATCTGATTCCTTCAGGTAAGTTCATAAACTGTTCATCAAGGTCAGATGTCGAAAATGACTCTGTTTGCAGGAGTTCATCATTGTTTTTAAAAGCAAATTTTTTACCGTCGAGTTTCCGGATTTTTGTAAGCATAGACTCTCCGTCAAGTGTTGAGATGTCCTTTTTTAATAAAAGATCGGAACCGACCCATGAGCCAGATGAAAAAGCATCGCCACTTACACAGAGTAAATATGAGCATGCAAAAGAACTGCCCGCCGTGAGCAATACACCAGGATAACCGTTTTGGGCTACTAAATGAAAAGTTGGTCCGGAATGAATAGTTACTCCATTAATCCGCGCAAAACCATTGAGTGTATTAGTTCCTTCAAAAAGGCTGTTTCCTAATAAATTGAGCCTGTGAGTTGAATTTGGGTCTGTACCAAGCCCGAGATTTCCGGACGTGTTGAGTTTCAGTTGTGCGCACACCAAAGTTGTCGATAACAGTAGTACCGAAATAAAAAAGTTTTTCATAGCGTAAAATTTTTAAAGGTGAGTTATTGATTCTACAAGAACACCTTGGTGTTTAATTACATGGTATAAAATAATTCAACGAACAAATCAATTTGTTGTAAATGAAGTAAAAAAAGCAATGTAAAAACAGAGTTTGACAGTTAATAATATACAAAAACAACAAGCGGCCTTAAAGCGTTAATTGGAGAACAAGCTCGATACTGATATAATGATATAATGTGTGATTTATTCATGAGAATTTGATTTAATTATTTTTCTGATTATTTTCTGATTTTTGTTAAAATACACATGACATAAAGTCTGTTGAAAGCTAAAATTATACGGGATAATATATGTAAATTGATTTATATTATTGCTCCTAAACAATAAGATGCCATTGATAGAATATATAAAAATATCTTTTAAAAATATCTTTTATCAATTGATCTGATGATTCTATATATAGTTCATTAACAACAGGATTGGGGTAGATATTTACAAAATTATTCTTTGTTGACAGAATTGACGATAATACATTAGAAATTTCTAATTCAAAGAAACTATTTTCTAAGGAGTCTGTTTTTTGGTATACAAAACCAATTATTTTTATTGAATCCCCCTCGTTATATGATTTTGAATTCCAAATAAACGGAAGCTCATCAATCCATGAATTATTGTGAACAAGAACATAATATGTCTCATTTTGTACTACATTTAACACAACTCCGGGCATACATGGAATACTTACACATGGATTATTGCTTAATTCCAATTTGCCACAGATTGTGTCAAGTTGTTGAGAAAAAACATTGTTACAAAGTAGTAAAAATGCTATGTTTACTGATATAAAATACTTTTTTTCATGTTGTAGTCTATTTGATTAATATTTTAGTTGTAGCTTTTTGAATATTTTTTGAGCTGGCAATAAGTATATAAATGCCTGTAGAAAGATTTTGTGTTTTAATTTTGTATTTGCCGCGTACGTTATAACTTTTTATCAAACACCCATTTACATCAAAAATACTTAATGTGTCAATATTTATATTTTGAGGCAACTCAATTGTTATTGTGTGATTTAAAGGATTAGGGTACACATTAATTTTAAAATTAGAGTCTTTAATATCGTTTAGAGAATTAGGGTTACAATAATTATATTCTGGATTACTATATATTAAGGTATCTCCTTTGTAAAAACAAAGTAAGGAAAATTGAGAGCCATCAAGAGGTAATTCAAAAGTAGAAATGAAAAAACCTCGTGTGTCACCAATGCCTCTAATTATGGAAATATCCCCTGTGAGATTTTTTACACACTTATAATAATTTCCATCCAAAAGCTGAACAGAATCGATGGTATTCCCAAGAACTGTTTGTATATACATACTGTCAGAATCATAAGAAACCTGATGGTATAATGTGTCGTTTGGAGACCAATGAAAATTATAAATCATTAGTTCAGTGTCAAACTCAGAAAAGTAAGCATATACTTTACTGTAACTTTCTCTTAAAGCACAATAAAAGTTTTCATTATTAAATACTTTATAATACTCCAACTCATTAATAGTAGTATCTCCCTCTAATTTGTATGTAGAAATCTCATGGAAGGATTCGTCAAAACGATTTGTGGTAATAATTGACCAATTACTGTTTTTATCGAAAACTTGTCCATTTACAACCTGTGCAAAAAGAATTAGGATTAAAATTAGATTTTTAGCTTTCATATTGATTCTATAAGAACACCTTGGTGTTTTACATGGTATAAAATAATTCAACGAACAAATCAATTTGTTGTAAATGAAGTAAAAAAAGCAATGTAATAATTGAGCTTGATGGTTAATAATATGTAAAAAACAACAAGCGGCCTTATCACGTTAATTGGAGAACAAGTTCCCGTCCTTCCCAAAAAACAAGCAAAAACTGATCCCGGCACTGCTGCAGAGCAATATCACTTCAAACTAATATTACCTAAGATAACCTTTTTCTGATGTTGCCCCCAAAAATACTAATCCTGAGCATACATCCCTATGCATGATAACAATATAGATATAAGAAGAATGTGGGTTCCGGCAGGTAATTCCAAGCCGGAGATAGTTTGCTGTCCTGCGCCCTGATCAGTAGAAGAACTTTATAACCCGCCGGCTGCAAAGTGTTTTATACACGACATTTAGTCATTATTTATTACCTCAAATGTACTTCCTGAGTCAACTTTAAAATTCCTTTCAAAATCTATTTTGTCATCAATCTCAAATATCACTTCAGAATTATTTTGAATATTTAAGTTTCTAATTATTATAGATTCAGCCCAATACTCATGGTCAGTTGTTATGTTGATGTTTTCCAATGTTAAATCCTCACGGATAAATATTTTTTTGCTTAATAAGCCATTATCTCCCAATTGAGGAGTTGAGCGCATTACAGAACTTGAACTTGCTTCCTGAAATAAATCTTCCATACTAATGACATTATCAGCATCGTTGTCTCCATTATAAGTATTACCTAGAGGGTCTGTACCAGACAATGAACTTGTAATAACCCAATTTAATTCACAAGCAACGTTACTCTCATTTGAACAACCACATGCGCCACCTGAACAATTTGGACAATAAGAATATGAGACTCCATTCCATGCACAGCTTGTTATTACTGTCGTTCTATTGTTATTTAATGTATGTGTGCCATTAACCAAACAACCTGAATGGCACGTCATCCAAATTATCTTACGCCTTTTGTAGTTATTAATTTGGTTAATCATTGTGATAAGGTTCGACTCTGTAATTGTTTCTATTGTTGAACCCCATTCATTATTAATGCAAACATAGTAATTGTCTTGAGTTGATGAACTTCCATGTCCACATATCCAACGAATTAAAATGTTATCCTCACTGGTTATTGTATTTGCAATATTTGCAAATACAGAATTCATAGTGGCATAGCTGTTATCAAAATCAACTATCCCAGACCACCCATGTGTTGATATATTGTATTGAGCATGAGAACTTGCAAAATCATCGCCAGCCCCATCTCCATAGAAAACAAAAACATTATCATGTGTATAACCTTGATTCAAAATCAAATCTTCATAAGCAAGAAATAAGTCGTACCAGTACTCTGAATGATATGCATCATCGTCATTTCTCACATCACCTGCTGAAATCAGTATTGCATAGTGTTCTTGTGAAAAACTGACATTTACCAGAGATACGACTGTAATTAATGTTAATATTATTGACTTCATTATTTTTTAAGTTTAAAGTTTACAATTTGTTTTGTTTCCTCTGAATATGTGAAAAAGCTCCCCTCTTTGTCAATAGTAAGTCCTTTGGGCTGTTTAATTAGGATTTCAAACACTTCTTTTTCAACTATAGAATCAGCAAGCATTTCATATTTTCTAAAAATCCCATCTTTCTTTTCTCCCAAATCTGATACAATCCAAATGTTACCATTTGAATATACTATACCAGAAACCTCGCCTAATCCTGGTGAAAAAATTGAAGTAATTTCATTGCCCGAACCGTTAAAGAAAGAAATTCGACTTGACCATCCTTCTTTTGTTAACGAAATATAGCCATTGTCTGTTATTGCGATGTATTTTATCTCTTTATGATGGTTTATATTTGTTTCTTTAATATTTACCCTTGAAAGGGTAGAACCATCCATATTTTGAATTTCTCCATTTTCTTTTAAGATATTGAGTTCTGCATTTTTTGGGTTTGTTGCAATCCCTTTAATGTTTTCCTTAATTATTTCTTTGGTTACAATCTTTCCCTCTTTGGAAACCCTAATAATATTTCCCTGAGACAGAATGTAAAAGTTTTCATTAAAGTACTCTAAGTCGTTGACAGCACCAACAGAAATTGTAATTGTATTGATAATCTCGATTCCCTGACCAAAGGTGTTATTTGACAAATTGAATAAAATCATGCATAACAAGAGTATTTTGTTAAATTTTTCATGTTGAATTTATTTAGTTGATCATTAACTTTTTAGTTATTGTATTTTTATTTGAATGTAACACGACAAAATAAATCCCTGCAGGAAAATTGTCTACATAAACCAAATCATTATTTCGGTAGAAATTTATTTTTTCACCTCTAGTACTTAAAATTTCTATTTTGTCAATTTTAGTATTAGTCGCAATTTTAAAATTGAATTTGGTTGGATTGGGATATATAATTATTTCTTCATCTAAACAATCTACCGATCCTATTCCTGCAATCGTTTCCTTTTTCTTAACTTCATAAACTGTGTTTTCAAATCCTGAATAAACATAAAAAACGCTATCGTTTACAAATGCAATTCCTTTAGGGTCTTTAATCGGTATTTCTATCGAAGCATTATTATGAATATCTTCGCTACCAATTTCATATTCAAAATAATAACCATGTTCACTACTTTCCGTATTTGTTATAAGGCAAAATTTATTTTCGGAAATAAATGAAAAATCAACAGGATTGCCTAAACCAGAAATAAGTAGGGAGTTAATAATTTTCCCTGACATGTCAATCTGAACTATTCTGCTAGACCAACCGGCAGAAACATAGCTTATTGCATAATTAGAATTGACACATAACAAGCTAGCATAGTCTGCATTCTCTCCTATTGACCAAGTTATAGAATCATTGGCTACCCCACTGTTAAAAGTTACTTTAAGGATTGAAGAATTTTTATTTGACAATTTTTCTTTCTGCAAATAAACCGTATCCTCGTAAACGTCAAGCCCATTAACTTTAAAACTAATATTTAAGCTATCCTGAAATGTGCCATTCAAATCAGTTAAATAGATTTTGCTTTGGGTAGAATCGTATAAATACAGTTTGTTTTCACTAAAAGATAAAAAGGACAAATTCTTTTCCCCTACTTGAAATTGTCCAGTTATTTCAAATTGATAATTTTGTGAATAAATTATCAATGGGAATAGAATAGTTGCAATAAAAAGGAATGTTTTTTTCATAGTATTCATAGTATTATATTCTGGTTTATAAAGCACTAATATTCAGTCAGTTCACCTATATTTGTATTATTACTAACACGCAGATACCCCGTAACAAACAAACCGAAAACGAAGTAAACACACTAAATGTAACAACAACAAAATCCTCCTTTAGTACATAGCTCACAAACGGCGGGTGTAGTCCAACGCCGACTCCTCGCTGGGCCTTGCCCGCTCAGAGTGCTATTTATTAGAGCCAGTGCTACTTGCTAACTATCTTAATTTCTCCACCATAAAAATCAAATAATCCTCCAGTATTAATAGTTGTTTCATCACTATTTTGAACGATTACGCCATTATTTTTGAGTGTCAACTTTCCTCCGCTTTCCACTATTATATTAGAGTTTATTACATTTCCATTATCAACTATTAATTCAGAGTTGTTTTTCACGATAATATTTGCTTGGTATGGCAATACTGTAGTACCTGAGATGGTTAATTTTGCACCATTTTGAATAGTAAGGTGTCCACATAATGAACGATAATCTGCCCATGTTTGAGTTGTTGTTACTGTTTGAGTTAGAAGAATGCGTGTTTTCATTTCAATTCGTTTGTTGTTAATAGTTATTTGAATATATCAATGTTTCCCCGGCTTTGATTTTGTGCCTTTATTGTTGTTTTTTGTCAAGCCTCCTATGTAATGACGTTTTAAAG
>Ga0208694_1001572_pt1 | contig 26982 bp, 22 predicted proteins | sample AD_UKC078_MetaG_FD_184442 | JGI IMG/M metagenome (GOLD analysis project Ga0208694, IMG submission 184442) | Active sludge microbial communities of municipal wastewater-treating anaerobic digesters from USA - AD_UKC078_MetaG (SPAdes) (version 2) | ecosystem: Engineered > Bioreactor > Anaerobic >...
TAAGTGACAAGTAGTTTCAATCCACGCCCCTGCGCGAGGGGCGACAGCGCACACTGTAAAACTTTATGGTTCTAGCATTATATGCATACTATTCGCATACCGCAAATAATCTGTATATACTTAGTCTCTAAAGCAGTACAAAATCCAGTTTATTCTCATCATAAGTGAGTACTTACAAGCCTGCGCGAATTTTTATGGAAATATATGTTCATTTAAAGTACGCGCAGATACTAGAGTATAATCGTACCTTCTTGTTCAAATCTTGGGGTAAGACCAAAATGTTCTACCCTGCGCTCCCAATTCTTCCCTAAATGATATATTCTTATTGAATCTCTTTCTTGATCAATTACTGAAAGTAATTTATTTTTCAATCTTATGTACTGATCTGGTTCTAAAATACATTCAAATACAGATTTTTGCACTCTCTGACCAAGATTTTCACATGCTTTGGCAACACCTCTTAGTCTTTTTGCTCCCCCTGTATCCTCTAAGCTAACATCATAAGTTATTAATATCATCATTTCCAATGCCACTCCTTACTTCCAATAGAAAGGAGGATAAGCATCGATATCACCTCTTAAGTAACGCGCCAAGAGTAGAGCCTGAATATGCGGTAATAAACCTATTTGTACCTTTTCATTTAAGTACGTATGCTTAATCTCCTCCTTTTTTCTTTTCTGCCATGCTGTTAGAATTACTCTTTTAGCAGTATCAGTCAATATTACTCCAGTTACTGACTTCTCAAAATCCCTTTCTGAAAGCTGTCTAAGGTTTACAAGAGCCAAAGCAAGCCTGTCACATAAAGGTGCCCTAAACTCTTCCATAATATCTAAAGCCAAGCTAGGTCTACCTGGCCTTAATGTATGAAGAAATCCTGAAGCTGGATCAAGTCCGACACCTTCCAAAGCAGAACGAATATCGTGAACCAACAAAGCATACAAAAATGAAAGTATGCAATTCATGTTGTCAAGCGGTGGTCGTTTGCTGCGACTATGAAAAAAGAACTCATCCTTATTAACTCGAATCATATTATCAAACACACTAAAATATTTACTCGCTGCAATTCCTTCCAAACCTCTCAACTCATCGACACAATCCTTACTCCCCATTTGACTGGCAATGTTTGAAAGTTCGCCTGCAGCACGAGTCAATACTTTGCTTGCCTCTTCACTAATACCTTCTCGGGCAGCGCGCATAAGAATATTACGGCAATTAGCAATTTTAGCCGCAATAAACCATTTAACCATATTGAATTGAACATCGTCCTTTTCTGCAGCCTTGTATTGTGCTCTCCTCAGAAGAACATTTCCTCTTACCGGTCCCTCAAGCCTTCCATAGAATTTTCCATAATCACTGAAAAAGGCTAACCCAATACCCTTCTCACCGCAAAAAGATAATAGTGGTGTCGATACAGTTGTATTTCCAAAGCACACTATTGATTCTATGGTATGTGCGGGTACTCGTACTTTCTCCTCTCCCCCGACATGTACACAAACAGTTTCTCCCTGCTTGGATATGTATGAATTGTCAGTCATCACATAAAGCACATTCAAGAGTTTTTTCATACATCATCATCTCCATATATTTGATGCATTAGCATATCCAGATAATTACGTGTACTTTTGAGTTTCCCTGGCAAACATATATCTACCATAGAGCATTCTCTACATTTTGGGCTTTTAATTTCATGGGGAGTAACTTTTGACTTCATCATTATATGAAGGCTTTCTGCCCCTTTCTGTACCTTGCTTCTAAGATCGTCATTCAGAAATACTTTCTTGCGCCTCCGGTCAGATCCGTAATATATGTAACCAAATTGAACTTTACAATTAGCCATTTCTTCAAGACAAATTGCTTGTGCACAGAGCTGCACTTCGTATTCAAGTTCATCTCTTTTTTCACCATGTTTATATTCAACAGGATATGCACACCATCTTCCTTTCATCCAAGGAAATTCAAACCCTTCGCTAGAAGCGTGAAACTCTATAACATCAGCAATACCTGAGAGCCCGAGCTCAAAAGAACGAAGATATAAGCTCCTTGTTATAATTATGTCGCCTCTTGATTCATCTCCCCCAGCATGCACTCTCTCATGCATAACTGAGCCTTCTGCTGTATGGACATTGTCATTCCACTGTTCCTCTAAAAGCAAGAGGCCTGCGCGACGATGACAGTAATAGTATTGAGAAAGATATGAAATCGGAATTAAATCCTCTTCCGAATAACTCATTCCGCTGTCACCCAATCCAATTCTTCAGGTATATTGTTCCATATAATTTTCACTCCATTATATGCAGGTATTGCAAAGCCAATTTCAACACCCTTAGGTGCTTTACTCATAGAAACTTTCAATACATAATCTTTATAACTTCTTGCAACTGATACTTCAGGCTTTTTTCGAATCTTTACCAATTCAAAAAGTTTATGTGCAGGTGCGCACCCCAATTTTGCCTGCCTTTCCCGTTGCTCTTCATCCGAATCGGTACCTACATGGCGGAAAATAATTAAAGGATGTAAAGTTGACATTTGCCCCTTGCTGGCCGAATGGTCATGCTCATACATGTTGAGAATGGCTTCCCAGAATAATATCAGATCTTCTTCCGAAAAACCTGTGTCTTCAGAAAGATTTGCACTAATAAATCCCCGTCCTTCATAAAGGCCATAAGGTATAAGCTGCTTCCTTCCCATAGTGCGCAATTCATCCTCTGGTTGCTCACTTTCCCATTTTTCATATTGTTCAAAAGTATTTACATCCTTTATATTCTTTGCAACAGCCATTCTAGTTATCGAAATATCCATAGGCACTACAGGATCGATGGAACGCGGAAAAGCTAATTGAATAGGTCCTCGAACCTGACCTGCATTTGCTCCTGTTGAAAGTACACCTCCAAAAGTTCTTACATCGTAATAATTCTCGCAAAGCCATCTTCTTGCCGCTCCTACCTTGTCTTTCGTACCAGCTTTGCTATCATTCTTTGCTTGTTCATGTGCCTGGGCAATAAACTTATTTATATTCGTAGATTGCTGCACAACAATACCATAGGGTGAAACATTTCCTTTTGATATTTGTATATAATTCCTAATCCTCCTCTTAACTGCCACATCGGAAATAAGTCCATGCATATCCTGAGGATCTATGCGCGGAAAATTACCAGAATCAGGATCCCCGTTTGGATTACCATTAATACACTCAACAAAATAAAGGAATTCATAACGATTCTTAATTGACATGATTATCCTCCTCTCAAGAATTGGAATTTGTATTAGTATTTTGTTTTCCTGCCATCATGGCAGCTTTTTGCTGATAGTATCCCAGTGCAAATAGTGCCTGCTCCTCCAACGTCATTGTTGTCGGTATGCTATCACCCATCTTTTCTGCAATAGAAGCCATTAGTTTTTCATACCAATTTGCTAATCCCTTGCTCTCAATCTTGTTTAAATGAAATTGAGCCATTCTTATAAGCCTTCCAAGAACAAGTGCCGGAGTTGCACTTACAGCAGCATAATACCGCTGAACAACACCTGATCCTACATCACCAAGTGCACATTGCTGCAAGTCACCGAGCACTGCCATCATTCTTCCTGCATGATAAGCAGAAGATGTATGATTTTCATTCAGCCCCGTTTGCATACTGCTCTTACCTCCTCTCCTTTCCTCTTCCCGGATAAGCCAGGCTTTTAGAAGTGCACAGGCAACCCGGTCCAGATTTGTATCATTTTCTGAATTAAAAAGTTTTGACTTTATATAATGCAATGCTTTATCTGCTATCAGGGACATTAATGGACTTCCTTCCAATATGCTGCGCCACATTCTTGGGAAAATAGGTGATAATTCATGATCAATACGAGCAAAAGTTTTTCTTATTTCCTCCCCTGGTCTATAATCGACCATTCGTAAAAAGGCTGCAGATAGTTTAAAATCTCCGGCTAAGCCTTTACCGTCTGGGTTTACAATGGATAAGTCATCAAACCATTTGTTTATCTTTGTTACAAGGTCAGAAAAATCTCCGCAAACCCAATCACGTACCATGATACGACCACCCGATGCAGACAATTGGAGGATGTAATATTTATTCCTAATCAGTTCAGGTCTTTCTCCTTCATGTATTGCTCTTAATAATTTTTCAACTCTTATCCTTGAACTGGTCTCCTCAATTTCATCCATATCAATTCCTTCAAATAATAAAATATCATCCTTATCCTCGATAGGTTCTTTATACCAATGCAAAAACATAGTACCTGCCAACGGTCTAGGTGCTTTCTCGATGAGATTGTCAAGGGCATTTCTATATAATGCTGCAGACTCTTCAGAACATGCTGCATTCAATGACTGTGTAAGTCCATAGGAAGTATAAGAATCTTTATCAAACCCTATAAGTACAGTACCACTGGCTTGTCCCCCAACTGAAGTCAATCCAGTTATTTTGAAATGGTTCGATACAGGTTCAACTACATTGCCGCTAAGCAGGCACAACATAGGTGGGTTATTTTCCTTCTCTCTTATGGAAGATCTAAAATTATTCCACCAATCATGCCAGCTTACAAGATCCACAACATTAATACTTCCAATACGGAAGGTTACATAGTTCGTAGCTTTTGCTTTTAGTGTCTTTACTCTTTGCCTTGCGCTGTTAAGTGAAAACTCATCCCTCAGAAAGTCTGCACAATGCTTTAATAGCGGTTCATATTCAGAAGCTTCATCTAAAAGCTTAATAAAAAATTCATGCTTTAATCTTCCCTTTCTGTCAGTATCAATATCCAATACAATTGACAAAGTATCAAGCAGAAAATGGCTTCGAGAAATGCCGCCTGCAATAAGCTCATTCTGCTCAAGATGTGGGCATACCACATAAGTGCGCTCATCCTCCAATATATCAATAAACTTTCCTTTTTCACTTAGTTGAATTACCCATTGAGCCTTTTTTGCCTTAAACCCTGGCATTGTCGGTATTTCATATTTCTTAGCATAACTTGCAAGTTCATTAAGCACATAATCACCTCCTTGTATTTGGTTTTTTTACATCTTCACTTCTCCAATCGGGTATTTTCATAACACCTTCTACTAGTTCTGCCCTAAAAAGACTTATATAAGGTTGAGCTTCGTCAATTATTATCTTGTCCAAGTCAAAAACATCATAGACCATCCATCCAATATCAATACTTTCACTTATAGGGAGTTTCTGCATTTGGGATGGCTCAAAGTAAGCAACAAACTCCCTGCAGCCAAAAAAGGGCTGATAGAAGCACTTCCCTCCTTCTATACGTCTCAGCGCTTGTTCCTCAAATCCTTTTAGTTTTGCTTCAAATTCCGGCCTCGGTTCGATATGAGCAAATATTCTATATCGTACATCCTTTAATGCCATTGTCTGCCTTTGAGTTCTACCTTCTTTATCATTTCCGACCATTTCCTTTGTTGCATCTGCAATAATAAGAGGCCCATCTCCTCCTTTAATCGCCTTTAGTACAACATTTTCGCTGATTTTTTCTTTTACTTCATTTCTCCTGAGAGAAATAAATCGTATTGGATTTAGTACTTCGATCCTGTCAATTCTCCAGCAAAATTCCACCGGTTTAGCATATATCGCGTCAAGTAAACCCCGCGCAGCTGAAGGGGTAATCACAGGGTAAGAAAATCTTTCAACTTTTGACTCTGGTCTTGTAAAACATGCCAAGTCACCCCATGCTTCAATAACAATATCTCTCATCCTTCCTCACCTCCTTACGTTACATAGAATTCTTCTGGTTTTGCTTCAGAAATATCAATACCAGTGTTAATTGTATATGCTTTGGAATTCACCAATATATACCACCCCGTAGGATCTCCCCTTTTGTCCCTTACCTCTTCCAAGTAGTCTGAAATATTACTATTCTTGTTTAATATAACTCCTACAGATAATCTTCTTGCCTTGCTAAGCCATTCCCTTGTAATATCTCCTTTCCTTGCTTCTTTGCACAATGCTTCAAATACTTCAATCTCAGGCTGATAAGGTACTAATACATTTGTCGCAATAGGAGGTATCCACCGGTAATATCGTGCAACCTCTGGAAAATCAACAGCTGTTATAGCCCTTTGGAGTTTATCTTCCTTTTGACTAAGACGAGCTATTTCAAAATATCTTTGATAGTATTTCCTTATGGTATCTGTATCATAAAAATCAATATCACCTTCTTCGAGCATTTGTTTTACTACAATAGCCCCATAATGATAGTCATTTGTAGGATAAAGTTCTTCTTCAATCGACGGTAAAAAAATATGCACTATGCCCGCCTTTTTTCTTCCATTTCTATTACATCGCCCTGCTGCTTGTATAATAGCCTCTAGTGGAGCCAAAGCCCTCCAAACGACTGGTAAATCAATATCAACTCCTGCTTCTACACATTGTGTTGAAATAAGATAGCAGGGCATATCATCTTTGAGCCTTTGCTTTACTTTATTCAAGACATCAAGCCGATGTGTAGGGCACATATCGGTAGACAAATGAAAAATAATGTTGCTTGCTTCTTTACCAAAATACAAATTAGCTTCTTCATATACCTTTTTATAGAGTTCCTTTGCATGCCTTCTGAGATTTACAATAGTTAAAGATTGCGTATCCTTATTAATTGCATCTGCAAGCTTGTCCCATGTATATCTTTCTTTTTTCCAATTAACCTCTACCCTCTTTGACTTTCCAAATAGGTTTAGTCTATCAGTTACTATTTCACTTGGTTTCCAGCCTTTTATAGAATATTTCCTAACGTTATCGTCAAAGAACTCATAAGCAGGCTGTGTAGCTGTAGAAAAAACAACCGTGCTTCCATATCTCCAACAAATCTCTGATAAAGCTGAAAGAGTTGGAATGACTAAACTCGGAGGTATCGTCTGGGCTTCATCAAACATTATTACCGATTTCGAGATATTATGAAGTCTTCTACATGCTGAAGGGCGATTGGAAAAAAGACTTTCGAAAAATCTGACTGTAGTTGTTACAACAACTGGAGCATCCCAGTTTTCTGCTAGAAGTCTCATTTGCTCGCCTTCTGGCCATTCAACAAGACTATGATCTTCAAGTACGAAATCTCCATCAGATAAACTGCCTAATATATCATTATATACTTTAGCAGATTGTTCTATTATATTGAGAAAAGGAAGTACAATAATAATTCTTCTTAGTTTATGTGTTAGTGCATGTTTTAACGCAAATGCCAGCATTGCAAGCGTTTTCCCTGACCCTGTAGGTGCTGTTAGTGTATATAAGCCTTTGGCATTTCCACCTGCACTTATACAGGAATTGAAAAGTTCATTACGAAGTGTATTGATACTAATATTTGCATTAGAATTTTTCTCTAAATAGTTTTTATAATCAAAAAGTTTGTCAAGTGCAATCCGAGGGTTCAAACTGACACCTTGCTTTCGAAATATTAGATTCTCACCTATACGACTAAAATGAGCCTCTGTTGCTAGAAAATCTGCGTCTACTAAAGCAGAAAATAACATTCTTACATATAACATTGCTGAAATATACCGTTTATTTATATACTCCTCAGGAAAATCACTTTTAAAACTTTCAATCAAAGAGCCGCCATCAGCATAGAATCGATCTAATAACTGGCTATCATTTCTACAAGAATATTTCTTACCTAGTTTCGAAACTTCAGTCCTCATTTGAACGCTTGTCTGAAAGTCCCTATGATTTCCCCGTTGCAATCCATCATGGTGTCCCTGAATAGCCATTGCAACTGCCATTCCGTTTTCTTTATACTTTTTTAGTGCAGCCAATGCTCCGGGAGTTGCATGATCCACATGATATTCTTCTCTTTTTAATACTTTTTGAAATAATTCACTATATTTGCCCAAATCATGCATCAACCCCACTGTTTCTCCTTCAATTTCTGCATTCCAAGCTGAAGAAAACACTTTAGAGAGCTGTGCAACTTCATTCAAGTGTTTTATTACAGGTTCCCATATTCCTCTTTTATCTTCTGTATGTGCATAATATTCCATATAGACTTTTCTCCTCATATTTACTTTTAATTATATACTTTCCATTACTGTATATCAATGTAATACTAAAAATTGTATATTATAGAATAAAAAGTCTAAAAATGGCGCTTTCGCTGTGTATTTTCAGACTTCCAAACATATTGATTGTATTAATTAATTATCCTACACCTTACCATCCCGCTACAACAGCTCCATCAATATATTAATCGCATAAAGAGGTACATTGGTTAACCAGGATTCCTTTCTGTAATCAGACATTAAGGTGTGAAAAGCCTGCTTCGGATTATGTTTAAACATAACAATTCACAAAAATCAAAGGACTTTTGTGAATATCATACATTTTTTCAAACGACTTTATGTAATATTTGCTGCAAACTGCACTAAAAAAGAAGGCGATTTCTCGCCTTCTTCCTATTCCTCTGCGTTTACTATTACCTTTACGATTGCATTGCTGCTGATTGCATGCTTTATCAGGTCAGCATCGATTATTGTTCCTTTCTTGTAGAAGGTATCATCAATATCTATGCCTTCAAGAAGCTGTTTGCCGCACAGGTATGCATATTTGGCCTCTACATAGGGAATCTCTTTTTTGTCCTCTTCATGGTGTACGGGCTTTACCAGGCTTAGTTCCGAGCTTTCGGCACTCTTCTCCTCCGGCTTGTAGTCCTCAGCCTCCCAATTGATTTCCGGCCCTATCTCCATGGATACTGCTGCTTCTGTACTTTCTGCTGAGTTACCCCCGGAAGCTCCGGCAACCTCAGCTTCTTCATTTTCAGTATCCTCCAGAACGTCTTGCTTTTCTTCAATTGCTTCAAGGTCCGCTTCTTCTATGTCTACGATGAGGACGCTGTCATAGCTCACTGCCTTCGACATTTCAATCCTGTATTCCTCTGTGTATATGTACCGGGCAACAAATTGTTCGTCTACCTCAATTCCCTGCAGATATCCCAGACGCTTTCCCTTGAGATTGTATACATTTATCATCGACCTGAGAGGCTTTACATTCTTTGAAGCCATGGTCATGAGCGCCACATCGGGAATCATGACGGCATCGCTGCCGATAATTGCTCTTTCAATCGGAATGACAAAATGATCCTCCATATTGCCGTGATATATGCAGTTGACCTTGCTGCCTTTGATTATCACTCCATCAACCGTACCTGTGATTTCCGCCTCATGAATTGCTACAATTGGTTGTTCCAACAGTTTAATAATCAAAAAGCCGGCACCTACCCTTCAATACTTGACCTTACATCCTTGTACATCCTGTAATACATGCTTCCTACCACGTTGTCATACTCTCCGATGTTGCTCTTTACACAAATATAATCATTGCTGAGATACTTGCTGAGATAATCGAAAAGTATCTTGCTCCCGCCGCCGGCAAATATTACACTGTCACAGGCACCCATAAACTTAATTTTGGAAAATTCTCTTATATCCTTGCTGAGATCATATGCAAAAACATCAAATACATTTTTAACTATGTTGTTGAAATCAATATCTTCTCCCTTTTTACCCTTAAGCACCGAGTTGTTGAATCTTATCATGTTGTCTACTTCGTAACTGTATGGCTTTCTGTCCAGCTTGTCCCTGAAGTTATTGTACAGAATGAGGGAGATTTTTTCGTAGCAGTCGAACATACCTTTTTCAAAGGTGTTGACCCCCGCTACCTTGAAGCCGTCAAATGCAGCTACATTTATCTGGCCGGAACCAATGTCCCAGACTATTGTCTTCATATCTTCCTTGAATTCTTCCTTCAGGCTTCCGTCTTCATTGACCGCATACTGGAAGAATGCTGCTATTCCTTCGGGGCACAATACAACCTTTTCAATGTCGAATATTACTTCGTATATTACCTGGGAAGGGTTGAATATATTAAAGAATAATACCTTCATGTTGCCCATAAGGTTCTCTGTATATTTGTTTGCAGATGCTTCTTTATTTCTTGCATACTCGATAAGAGGCTGGTTGACTGTAAGGTCTATTTTCTGATAGTTCTTGTTGTATTTAGCCAGATTATATGCAATGCCCGCAATTGTGCAGAACATTATCACATCATCTGCTGCCTTTTCCTGGTATCTGTTTCTATCCCTTATTAAAAGTCCTTTTTCTTCGGCGGCCTTACCGACCAGCATCTTGCCCATTGATACGCCGTCTTTGATGATTTCAACAAACATATTGTTAATATCGAGTTTTGCGGCATCGTTATTCCAGTCTGAAAGGTCGAAGTCAAAGTTCAATCCATAATTCAATTCTTTCTCCGGCTCAGATATAATAGTTGGAAAATCAAAAGGCTTTCTGGATTCCTCCATAATTTTCGTCAATCGATTTCCACCATCTGCATAAATTTTAACTCGAGACTCCATTAAAAGACCTCCTTCAATATTAAAAATGAATACAACTACTCTATAATATACGATACTCCATATCTTCCCAGCATCATATAGGACTTTAGTCCTAATTTGTCTGATTGTGTTGAAAAAATAGCCATTTTGTGTTAATTTCAAGGTGTGTGCAGCTTTATCAAAGGGGGGGATAGAGTGGAGAACGTAAGTAATAAAAATGCTTTAAAGGTGCATCGATGCATCATTTCCACAGGTTCATCCTCTAATTCTTACCTTACCCGTTATGCCTCAGATCATGTCGAAGAAAGCATATCCATCTGCAATTGTTTGGATAAGGAAGACATACCCAAGATAACCCCGGCCAGTCATTATGATATAATCATCAGTTATTCCGATGAAACAATAGAAGAAATCATATATGACCTGTTCAGTTATTTGATTCCCCAGGATGTTACCATCAGGGCTGCATATATATTGGACAACAGCATGTCCGGAAGCAGCATGCCGAAGCATGTAGCATTTTTGGAAAAGCTTGAAAAGCACAAATTCATTACTCTTGAGTTTATTGATGACAGTCCTGAAGAGCCCGTGGAACAGGAAGAAAACATAATATATTTCGTAGGGCCCGGCAATACCGGCAAAACCTCAATTATAGCGTCCCTCAGCGAAAGCTTCAGGCAGAACGGCCAGAAGCTGGCACTTATAGATATAACCAGAAATAATAAGCTTATCAACTATTTCCCAAAGCATAGCTTTCTCAACACCGGCAATTTGAAGGATTTTTCCATATCCAGGGATTTTTACAGGTCTGTGAACATTTATACCGACGGGCTTGTAGATTTGTATGTATATGACTACGAGTACGACAAAAAAGGGCCTGAGGTAATTTATTTCTGCGAAATACTCAGAAAGCTGAGCGGCTTGTACGATTACATCATTGTCAATGCTGACGAAACCTCGGTAATAAACACTCCTTACATATACAAGACAGCCAGCAAGGTTTTTATAGTGCATGACTTCATGCCTACAAAGATAAGAACTACAAAAAAGCTCCTTTTGAAAATGATATCCGCAGGCATCAACACTCAGAAGACAGTATCCCTTATATATAACAAGACTCTTAAGGATACCATAGATATAGGCCGGATAGAAGAAAAGCTGCTTTTCATCAGGCTGCCCAACAGGAAGATACTGCCTACCGTGAACATCAACTGCAGTACCTTTGAGATACCCTATGAGCAGAGAACAATGGCTGCATTAGTAAATAATCTTGCCCAAAACACCACCGGCATAGAAAACACCTCCAAAAAATACAGGCATATTATTCAAAATATTTATAAATACATAAATAACATTCCCTATACCGAAAATGATGAAATGGAAATCTCCCAGTTCCTCAGGGAAAAGCTCCGGAAGCTTTCCGACAGGAAGTTTATGCTGGAATACATGAGAAATATCTGCGATACCTCACTGATAAAGAATTACATTAAGGCGTATAAAAAATAGTACATCTCCCGATGTACTATTTTCATATTACGCCGTATTCCCTTCCTGCCGTTTCCAAGGCATCCAGGGCTTTATCCAGGTGTTCTTTCGTATGGGCGGACATGAGGCTCATTCTGATTCTTGATAACCTTTTGGGAACAGCCGGATACATAACCGGATTCGCATATATATCCAATTCATGGAGCCTTCTGCAGATTTCCTTTACTTTAAGGTCATTTCCTATGATAATCGGGAAAATTGCCGTCTCCGAATTCCCCAAGTCAAACCCCAGGGCGGTCAGATTAGACCTGAAATACCTTATGTTCTCCCAAAGCCTTTCCCTGTGCTCCGGTTCCTCCTCTATCACATCTATTGCTGCCAGCAGCGAGCCTGCCACCTGAGGAGTCATTGCCGTGGAAAATATGTACGGCCTTGAATAGTAGCGCAGCAGCTCTACCAGTTCCGAATTTGCAGCTATGAAGCCTCCCACCCCTCCCAAGGCTTTTGACAGGGTGCCGGCAACAATATCAACCTTTCCCTCAATTTTGTGATGCTGGGGGGTCCCCCTTCCGGTATCTCCTATTACTCCTGTTGCATGGGCTTCATCCACCATTACATATGCCCCATGGGTTTTTGCCAGCTCAGCTATCCTGTCAAGGGAAGCGATATCCCCGTCCATTGAATATACTCCGTCAACTGCAATAAGCTTTGTTCTATACTTATCCTTCACTCTTTGAAGCACCCTTTCAAGGGAGTTCATGTCGTTATGCCTGAAAAACCTTATATTCGTTGATTTGCAGCCGTCTATTATACTTGCATGAACATAGGTGTCAAGTATTGCAATATCCTTTTCCTGAAGTATGGAAAGCAGGCTCCCGCAGTTGGAGCCGAAGCCGGAGGTATAGATGATTGAATCCTCACAGCCTTTGAATTTTGCTATCTTTTTCTCCAGTTCAATATGTATGTCCAAGGTTCCTCCCAACAGGGGAACACTTCCGGCACCGGAACCGTATTTCTCCAGCGCTTTCCTTCCGGCTGCTATGGTTCTGGGATGCTTGGTAAGATTGAGATAGTCATTGGACGCCAGGTACACCATTTCCTTAATCTTTCCTGTATAATGGTCAACAACCTTCATTACCGGCCCTGACCCATCCATTGATATTCTTCTGTATTGAAGATGCCTTTTCTCTCTGATATCCTTCAGATATTCTCCGAACATCTTTGCCCTGCCTGCCATATCGGCATCGACATCAAAAAAATCCGCCAGACTGTGATTCCTTGAATCCATATCCTTACCTCCTATTGGTTTTTATTCTGCGGTTAATCGGATGTGTACATTTCTGTGCACATTATTATATATATTATGCCTGTTTTTCTAATATTTAGAAGTGCAATTCATCTAATCCGGCGGGCTTTTCATATATTGACATATGCTGTCCTGCCGGTGATAATTGGAGTATATACAAGAAAAGGAGCATAAACCGTTGAAAAGGCTATTCAGTATTGTGATTGTCGTGCTTATTTTATTAATAGCAGCAAGCTGCACCGTTCCTGATGTTTCGGAAGGAAACACTCCTCCCGTTCCCCCGGCTCAGAGTGACCCTGAGGCAGAGGATAGGAAGGATCCTCTTGAGGCAAAGGCAGAATCCTTACTGGCCGGGATGACTATTGAGGAAAAAGCAGGACAGCTGTTGATTGTGGGGTTCCCTGGAGATACAAAAAAAGAAGCTTTGCAGGATTATATAGACAGGTTAAAGGTATCCGGCTTTATTCTTTTCAGCAGGAACTATACGGATTTTGATTCCCTGTATGCACTGGCCAGGAGCCTGAAGGAAATGAATTCCCTTAATAATCCTCTTCCGCTGTTTATTTCAATTGATGAAGAGGGGGGCACCGTATCACGGCTCCCAAAGGGCGGTACACGTTTCCCCGATGCCCGGAAGGTGGGAAAAGCGGGAGAGCCCGGGCTCACATATAAGGCAGGGCAGACTATAGCAAAAGAGCTTAAAGCCGCAGGAATAAATCTTAATTTTGCCCCGGTTCTTGATATTGTCGAAAACGGTGAGAACAAGCTGCTTATAAAGAGGTCTTACGGAAGCACTCCGGAAGTGGTTTCGCTGCACGGAACATCATTTATCAGCGGACTGCAATCCGAAGGCGTAACAGCAGTGCCGAAGCATTTCCCGGGACATGGAAACACCAATCAGGATTCTCATAGTACTCTTCCGGTTATTGATACGGACAAAGCTGCGATGCAAAGCAGAGAGCTGGTTCCTTTCAAGGCCGCCATTGATGCGGGACTGGATGCCGTAATGGTCGGGCATATTGCTTTTCCCAAGCTTGACCCTACAGGCCTTCCGGCTTCCATGTCAAGTTATTTTCTTACCGATGTTCTGAGAAAAGATTTGGGCTTTGGAGGAATTTCCATATCGGATGATATTGAGATGCAGGGGTACATAAGCAGTAAGGATACTGTTGAGGAATGTGTAATCTCTTCCTTTAACGCAGGCCTTGATATTTTTTTGATAGGGCACACAAAAGCCATTCAGGATCAGGTATATAAAGCTTTACTCGATGGATGCCGGGACGGAAGAATATCAGAGGAAAGGCTCAATGAGTCGGTGCTCCGGATAATAAAGGCCAAGCTTAAGAATGGGCTTACGGATGCCATGGAATATGAAATTGAAGAGGCAAAAAGGATTTTCGGCAGTGACGAGCATAAAGCAATTCTGGAGGAACTGAATGGGGACACGGGGACGTTTCTCCTGTCCCGCTGAAAGCGGGACAGGAGAAACGTCCCCGTGTCCCGCGAAACGTCCCCATGTCCCCATGTCCTATGTCTCATCCTTCAGATATTCCATCAGTTCCTTTACCAGATTGTACTCGGTAATCAAATCCGAATACCGGAGCTGCCTGGCTGCGAACTCCTTCTCCTTTGCAAGCTTTTCCGCAGGGTATGTGCTGCCGGTTTCCGCATCATAAGCAACACCCTTGGAGGTCAGGCAAATGTACTTGTCGGTAATAAAATACCCATGGCGCAGCACTGCCATTCCTTCTTCAGAATTCAGCAAATCCCTGCCCAGCATCGGTATATTGCTGCTGTCAACCCCCATGATGTTCAATATTGTCGGCATGAAATCAAGTCCGCCCCCTGCTATATGCTTTGTCCCTGTATATTTTCCCTCCGGAATGCGGATAATCAGAGGTATCCTCTGCTGCTTCACCCAATTGTAATCATCCATCTCCTTCAATCCGAGGAAGTCCGCCAGGTATTCCTTTTTGTCCCTGGGTATTCCGAAATGGTCTCCATATACGGCCAATACCGAACGGTCCAATATACCTCTTGCCTCCAACTCATCTATGAACCCTCCAAGGGCTTCGTCAGCATAATGAATGACCTCAAGATAGCTGCCGAAGAAAGTACCCTTGTACTTGCCGGCATTAAAGCTGCCCAAGTATTTTTTGTCATTGTCGTAAGGAAAATGACTGGTCAGAGTTATTAAAAAAGTATAGTAGGGTTCCTTGTATTTCTCCATAAATTCAAGAGACTGCCTGAAGAAGGATTTGTCGGTAAGCCCCATTCCGCTGATCTCATCGGGAATATAATCCTCCTTGTCAATAAACTCATCAAAGCCAAGGGTCTTGTACATCACGCTCCTGTTCCAGTAGCCGGGTCTGTAGGCGTGCATTGCAGAGGTCAAATAGCCCTCTTCCGAAAGCCTCCTGGCAAGTGAGTAATAATCGTTCAGCGGGAATCTGATGTATGTAGCTCCGTCTCTCGCAGGATGCATCGATACGTTGGACAGAAGCTCCGCATCGGATGTTCCCCCTCCTGCCGTCTGTGTATAATAGTTATCAAAATATAAGCTGCTTTTTATCAATTTGTTCAGATTCGGGGTAATCTCCTGACCCTCTATGCTCTTTCCTATGACAAATTCCTGCAGTGCTTCCACCTGAACCACTATAAGATTCTTGCCTTTTCCGGTTCCGAAAAGCTTGGATGATGACGGTTGTTCAGGCTTTTTATCCTTAATGAATTCAGCTATTTCCTTCTTTATATCCTCCGATAGGGACAGTTCCAATTTATCCTTTGATTTTACATACCGGAAGGCATCTATGCCGTGAAAGCCCAGCAGCCCTATATTCTGAACAATATATACCCTGTCATAAAATGACCTGAATATTTCGGGCTGCGCCTTCAGTATTTCCGACACCCCGCATCCGCACAGCCCGATACCTATGGCAAGGGCTGACAAGGCGCAGATGATTCTCTTTCCGAAGCCTGCCTTGGGTTTTTTATTCAACCTGCCTGCCTTGGCCGATACAAAAGGCAAAAACAGAAGATCGGCGGCAAATATAAGGTCGGATGCATGCAAAAGGTTCAGAATGCTGCTTTTCACCGAAGTGACAACCGAAGCCTGCTCCAATACGGGCATTGAAAGCACGTCGCTGAAATACCTGAAAAACAATAGATCCGCCATTATTATGAATGTTACGGCACAGTCAAGCATAAAAAGAAGCGGCAGCCGGATTTTCCCCGGCAGCAGGCCGGCCCAGAAAAACAGCAGCAATACCGTTCCGGCAACGGAAGCAATTAAAGGAATGCTTCCCATGCCTGTCCCATCTATTATGCTGTTAAAAAACAGGAGCTTTGCCGTTATGAAAATAAAATAAAGGAAAACATCCGCATTCATTGTATCATCCTCTGATTAACTGCATTTTGTTATGTATTCATATTATTTCAACAAAGATATTCTACAGCAATCAAGAAAATTATACAAGCTGTGCTTAAGCAATGAGGGCTGCACTTATACAAGAAGAGGGATATCGCCAACTACCTATCAAGTAGTTTTGCGATATCCTTTTACAGCATTTCCTTAACACCGCTTGCCGCTGCCCTGAAGTGCCTGTTGGCATCAGGGAAATGAATCGGGTGTTTTTCTATAGTTCGTGTATGAATAATCCGCTTCTTAGCTTTGGCTCAAACCAGGTTGATTTGGGCGGCATAACCTTTCCTGCATCGGCTATGGACATTAAGTCCATAATAGTGGTAGGGCACATGGAGAAAGCAACTTTCATACCGGCATTTACCCTTCTTTCCAATTCCCCGAGGCCTCTGATACCTCCTACAAAGTCTATTCTCTTGTCGGTTCTGGGATCCTTTATTCCTAATACAGGGTCAAGCAGGTTATTCTGCATAATTGACACATCCAGCCTGTCAACCGGATCCTCTTCATTGTAAGTGCCTGCCTTGGCCGTAAGCTTATACCACTTTCCATCCATGTACATCCCGAAGGTGTGCCTGACAGTGGGTCTGAATTGTCCTTCCCCAGTGTATTCTTCAATGTCAAATTTCTCTCCGACTTTTTTCAGGAACTCTTCAGCGGAATTGCCGTTCAAGTCCTTTACCACTCTGTTGTAATCCATTATATAAAGCTGCTCATCGGGGAAAAGTACCGAGAGGAAGAAGTTGAATTCCTCGTCCCCCTTGTAGTCCGGGAAGCTCTCTCTCCGCTTGAGGCCTACCTTTACCGCGGATGCGGAACGGTGGTGCCCGTCGGCTATGTATAAATAGTCAACGGCTCGGAACCTTTCTTCCAGCCTCTGAATTGCATCATCCCCGTCAATTACCCATACCGTATGGCCTATACCGTCATCGGATACAAAGTCATATACCGGCTTGTGGTCAGCCATCCAGTTGTCCACTATTTCATTTATTTCCTTTGAAGCCCTGTATGTAAGGAAAATCGGCCCGGTATTGGCGTTGCAGTAATCAACATGGTTTATCCTGTCCTGCTCCTTGTCCGCCCTTGTATACTCGTGCTTCTTGATAATGTTGTTCATATAATCATCTATTGAGGTGCAGCCCACAAGCCCTGTCTGTACACGCCCCTTCATAACCTGCTTGTATATGTACAGGCAGTTCTTTTCATCCTGCTGAAAAACTCCGTTCTTAATCATTTCTCTCAGATTGTCCCTGGCTTTTTCATATACCCTTTTGTCATAAAGATCAATGGAAGGGTCAAGGTCTATTTCTGCCTTGTCAACATGCAGGAATGAATAGGGATTGCCTTTTACCATTCCTCTTGCTTCATTGCTGTCCATTACATCGTAAGGAAGGGCTGCCACCTTGTGCGCCAGCTCCGGTGCCGGCCTTATAGCCCTGAATGCTTTTACTGTTGCCATAGTTTTCTCTCCTATTCAAAGAAATTTTGAATAATCTGTATTATTTCGCCGCCTATTCTTTCCTGAGCCTCATTGGTTGAAGCACCTATATGGGGCGTCAATGATATTCTCTCATGAGTGTATATTCTTTCATTCTTGGTGGGTTCCTCTTCAAATACATCAAGAGCGGCGGCGGCAACCTTTCCGGAGTCAAGAGCCTTCAAGAGCGCTTCCTCGCATACGACACCGCCTCTTGCCGTATTGACCAGATATACTCCGTCCTTCATTTTTGCAAACTGCGCTTCACCTATTACAGGCTGCTGGTCCTGTGAGCAGGGTATATGCATCGATATAAAATCGGAGACAGCCAGAAGTTCGTCCAGTTTCATATATTTGTAATCGTTGAAGCCTTCCTTTGCTCCGCTGGTATTGGTATAAACAACCTTCATTCCCAAAGCGAATGCCCTTTTTGCAACCTCCCTTGCAATTCTTCCAAAGCCTACAAGGCCCAGGGTTTTGCCGGAAAGCTCAATCCCCTCGTACTGCTTCTTGTTCCATTTGCCTTGCCTCATGGTATGATTGGCAATATATATATGCCTTGCCAGGCAGAACATATGGCCTATAGCCAGTTCCGCCACCGATGCGCTGCTTGCATTGGGCGTATTGGCAACTGCTATACCGTTAAGCTTTGCATAATCCACATCTATATTATCAACTCCAACGCCGCCGCGGATTATGAGCTTAAGCCTTCCTGTTTCCAGAGCTGCATCTATTATCGGCTGCCTTACTTTTGTTGCCGAACGCACAACAACTGCATCAAAGTTTTTTATTTGCTCCTTTAACACTTCCGGCTCGTAAAATTGTTCAACCACCTCATAGCCGCTGTTCTTAAGCTTTTCAACAGCGGATTTTTCCATACCGTCAGTTACAAGTATCCTTTTCATCTGTTTTCAACCCCCAAGCTTTATTTGTTTTCTGAAAGTCCCTCTTACAGTCCCAAAATCTCATTGATATTCTTAATAAGCTCCTTCACTTCACCAAGAGTGTAATCACCCATATGGGATATTCTGAAGGTCTTGTCCTTAAGATCTCCATAACCGTTTGAAATCATAAAGCCTCTCTCACCCAGCTTTTTGTTCAGGCCGCCGACATCAATTCCTATTGTATTCGTAACGGTAGTAAGGGTATTTGAAAGGTATTTCTCATCTTCCACAAACAGCGCAAAGTTCTTTCTTGCCCATGCACGTACATATTCAGCCATCTCGATATGTCTGGCAAATCTCTTCTCAAGGCCTTCGGCAAGAATCTTATCCAACTGGTAGTCCATTGCAAACATGTGGGCAAGGGACGGAGTCGAAGGATATTGATGATCCTTTTTCTGTATGAAATCATAAAGCTCTACCAGGTCAAAGTACATCCCCCTGTTCTCAACCTGTCTGGCGGCTTCAACAGCCCTTTCGGATATCGAGCATGCAGACATGCCTGCCGGCAAGCCAAGGCATTTCTGTGTTGATGTAATGCAGACGTCCGCTCCCCACTCGTCAACTCTGATGTCTGTTCCTCCCATGGAGCTTACGGTATCTATAAGATAAAGCACATCCGGATATTTCTTCTTAAGAAGCTCTCCGATTTCTCCGCAGGGATTCATAATGCCTGCCGAGGTTTCATTCTGGGTTACTGTGATTACATCGTATTTGCCGGTGGCAAGTGCTTCATCCACCATTTCAGGAGTAGTAGGCTTTCCCGGTACCGATGAGATTTTATCCGCCGGTACCCCGTTGGCTTTGGCCATCTTGAACCATCTGTCTCCAAAGGCACCTACTGAAAATACCGCTGCTCTTTTCCTGGTGCAGGAGCGGATGGCACCTTCCATCAGGCCGCTTCCGGAGGATGTGGAGAGTATTATCTGGTTCTTGGTCTGAAATACTTTCATAAGCTTTTCAGAAACACTTCGCTGTAATGCCGATGCCTCCTTTGTCCTATGCCCTATCTGAGGTGTAGCCATTTTTTGAAGCACATCCTCACGTACATCGATAGGCCCTGGAATAAATAATTTTTTGTGCATTTTCGTTCCTCCCTTAACTCTTTTCTAAAATTATAATTTAATAATTTATAACCCAAGATAATAATACCATTTATGGGAATAAGCCTCAACACATTTAAATTAATTAAAGACATTTTTTGCCCGGTGTCCTCAATCCGGGCACAGATGGCCAATTTGAAGTATTCAAATATTCAGCGGCATTTGTTATAATTGATATATGAGAATATCCCTTCACCATATCATTGCAAAGAGGTGTCATATGGAAATGGATTTTACAAAACTGGTCAACAGGAAAACCGCCATATGCGATAAAGAAGTATATCTGGAATTCTCCGTACTGGTTCCGATAATAAAAACCGGCAGTGAGTTTTCACTTCTTTTTGAAGTCAGATCGGAGAAGCTTGCCAAGCAGCCTAACGAAATATGCTTCCCCGGAGGGAAGATAGAAAGCTTTGAAAATGCACGGCAGGCTGCCTTGAGGGAAACCACGGAGGAGCTTCTGATTCCTGAAGCGAACATTGATGTCATTGCCGAACTGGACACTATTGTCACACCATTTAACAGAATCCTGTACCCCTTCGCCGGAAAAATCCATGAATACAACGGAACCTTTAATTCTGAGGAAGTAAAGGAGACCTTCATTGTTCCCCTTTCCTTCTTCCTGGAAAATGCCCCGTTGCATCATGATATTAATATAAGTATGAAACCTGTGGAAGGTTTTCCATATCATATGGTGCGGGACGGAAGGGATTACCCCTGGGGGAAAGGGAAATACCCTGTCTATTTCTATACCTATGAAAATAAGATAATATGGGGACTGACTGCAAGGATTATCAAAAACTTTGTAAATCTGCTGGGTTCATAATATGTACCCGGAATACAAAAGAAGGAGTATCAACAGCATGGAAATTAAAAGAATCAAAGGTGTTATACCTCCAATGATCACCCCCTTCAAAGAAAACGGGGATGTGGATTATCGGATGCATGCCGGTAATATGGAGAAATGGAACAATGATAACCTGGCAGGCTGCCTGGTCCTGGGATCCAATAGTGAAACCGTATACCTGAATGAGGAAGAAAAACTTGAGCTGATAAGGATTACTGTTGAAGCGGCAAGAAAAGACAGGCTTATACTTGCGGGAACCGGCATGGAATCAACAAGGGAAACAATAAAGCTGACTAATAAGGCTGCGAGGCTTGGGGCTCACGGTGCATTGGTTCTGACTCCTTTTTATTACGGCGGTAAAATGAATGATGAAGCTCTCATCAGGTATTTTACCGAAGTCGCAGACAATTCGGATATCCCAATATTGATATACAATGTGACCAAATTCACACATGTGAATATTTCTGCCAATGCAGTAGAGGTATTAAGCAGGAATCCAAACATAATCGGCATGAAGGACAGTTCCGGAGATGTACCCCAGTTGGTAAAATTTATTAGCGTTGTACCTGAGGATTTCAACCTGATGGTTGGAACGGCATCTTCATGGTATCCGGCTCTTACCTTGGGCATAAGTGCGGGAATTATGGCATTGGCAAATTGTTCACCCAATGAATGCGCATCGGTTCAGGAATACTATGAAAATGGCCAAATTGAAAAAGCAAAAGACACATATACCAGGATATTTCCAGTAAACACAGCGGTTACAGCCACCTATGGAATTGCCGGCCTGAAATACGCATGCTCCCTGTCAGGATATGAAGGGGGTTATGTAAGGAAGCCCCTGCTGGAATTAAAAGAAGATGAAAAGAAAAAAGTAAGGGATATTCTGTCCAAAGCCGGACTTATTTAGGGACATGGGGACAGGTACCGTGTCTCTGTCCCTTTATCCATATCCTCTGCTCATGCTAAAACATTTTCAAACTCCTGCAAATCCGTTATAGGAGCCCTGCAGGCGAAGTTTTCGCATACATAGGCAGTTGTTTTGTTATCTACCATCCCTTGAGCTTCAGTATAAGGGGCAATGCTTGTAATACCTTCTTCCGCATTTTCTTTATCCTTGAACAGGACAACGGTAAATGGGCTGAAATGGCTATTTATACTTTTTATCATTCTTTTTGCATTCTCATCCTCACGATTGCCTACTATCACTATTTCACTTGCTTTGCTGTTAATAAAAAGCAAAGCCGACAGCATATCGGCATATCCCATCGGGTGGCCTTTTATAATACTTCCGAAAGCTTCAAGCTGCTTATAAGCCTTGTCTTCCAAATCAGTATCTCCCGTAAGCCTTCCAAGCCTCAAAAAATTCATGGCGGCAACCGAATTGCCCGAAGGCATTGCACCGTCATATACATCCTTAGGCCTGACAATCAGCTGCTCGCTGTCGCTTCCGTAAAGAAAAAGCCCTCCCTTTTCATCGTCATAGAAATACTTCAGCATATCGCGGTTCAAGTCTGCAGCCAGCTTCAAATACTCGGCCCTGAAGGTTGCTTCATACAGCTCTATAAGCCCCCATACCAGAAATGCATAGTCATCCAGGTATCCCGGATAAGCGGCTTCTCCTTCTCTATATCTTGCAAGCAGCCTTCCGTCCTCCCGTATAAGCTTTGATCCGATAAACCTTACAGCCCTTTCAGCTGCAACCGCATATTCCATGTTATCCAGCACCCTTGCTCCAATGGATAGGGCTGCTATCATCAAGCCGTTCCATGCTGTCAGTACCTTGTCGTCCTTATAGGGATGAATCCTCTTTTCTCTTGCTTCAAATACCTTTTCCCTATGACCTTCCAAGGGGTTTTTCCGGATATTTTCAAAAGCAGCTTTATTATGCAGAAGGTTGGGGATGTTTTTCCCCTCAAAATTTCCATCGTCGCTTAACCCGTAATAGCCGTTGAACTCCACTGCAGCGTCCTCGCCCAAAATGTTCGTTATCTCCTTTGGGCTCCATACGTAGTACTTCCCTTCCACCCCTTCCGAATCGGCATCCTCCGCAGAGTAAAAGGCTCCCTCCGGTGAAGTCATATCCCTGAGCACGTACTCGAATATCTGCCTTGCAACCTCCCCGTACTGCTCCTTTCCGGTGGCCTGGTATGCTTCCAGGTATGCGGCAGCCAAACCTGCATTATCGTAAAGCATCTTTTCAAAATGCGGCACCAGCCAAATGCGGTCGGTGGAGTATCTGGAAAACCCATAACCCACATGGTCAAAGATGCCTCCCCGGTACATTGAAATCAGAGTCTTTTCAACCATCTGCAAGGCTTTGGGGTCATTTGTCACCTTCCAGTACCTCAGCAAAAACCGCAGATTATGAGGCGTCGGGAACTTTGGTGCTCTCCCGAACCCCCCATATTCACTGTCGAAGCTCCTTTCCAGACCTTTGAATGCTTTGCCTGCAGTTTCAATGTCAAGCTCAACCGCAGAATCAGCAGCAGAATCGGATCTGATATGCTCCAATATATTCTCCGAGGCCTCCAATAATTTTTCCCTCTCCGTATTCCAGGCCTCATTGATTTTCTCCAGTAATTCAATCACTCCCGGATAGCCCATCCTTGCCCTCTTGGGGAAATATGTGCCTGCAAAAAATGGGGCCTTTTCCGGAGTCATTATTATGGTCAGGGGCCATCCGCCGCTTCCCGTCAAAGCCTGGCACACATTCATGTAAATATGGTCGATATCAGGCCTCTCCTCCCTGTCTACCTTAATGGCTATGTAGTTTTTGTTTAATATCTCCGCAACTTCCTTATCCTCAAAGGATTCCCGCTCCATCACATGGCACCAATGGCAGGTACTATAACCTAAACTAAGAAAAACAGGCTTATCTTCTGCCTTTGCCTTATCAAATGCTTCCTGTCCCCAAGGATACCAGTCAACTGGGTTATAAGCATGCTGCAGCAGGTAAGGGGATTTTTCAGTAATCAGTCTATTGGCTGCTTTGTCTTTATTCATGCGGGCATCACCTTCCTTTCATAATTTTATAGTTTGTTGGCTTTTTATTATAAAATCTAATCGCTATTTGCCACTAAATTATTATTTGAAAGAAGGCAATTATGTATTCAAAATAAAATAGGGCATAGACCATTTTAAAGTCTACACTTAAAAAGTGTCCAAGTTTTATTCAGGTAAAAGAAGCAACCGCCAGTCCACTACATATTATACAGTAAGGAGGAGATCTACATGGAAGACAAGCATATAAACTGTGAAGAAACAATCGTCCATCAGATGGTAAAGGTACAGGCTCAGGTTTCTGTAGAGCCGTATATAAAATGCGGAAGGTCAAAGGTTTACTGTATTGATTCACATATAAGACCAGACTGCGAATGTGATGAAATCAAGGAACCAGAAAGATGTGACAAAAAGTGCACCTTTACATTAACTCAAGTGATATGTGTTGAGATTCCTATCGCCATAGGGGTAGACGTGGACGTTGACCCGGGAATCGTGCGCTGCGGCACACCTGATTTTGGTCCGTGCAAGTCTTTATGTGAATGCACCGAAACCATGGATAAAGATGATGAATCATCCCGTGGAATGGTGATTAATAAGATTTTTAATAAACTGGTCAACTCCCTGCATCAAAAACAAGACATATAAGATTAGAAAGGTGTGATTCTCTTGACAAATTGTACCACTTGCACAAAGGTTAATGAAAGTATTGTTTCTCCTCAACAGAATGAAGAAATGGGGTGCCAAACAACTGTCCATGAGAGAGTATGTGTACAGGGCACAGTAACAATTACTCCGGATGTCAGATGCGGGCCAAGCAGATCTTTCTGTATGGATGAGCCTATTATCGGAACTTGTCTGGGAGACCTTATGCCATACTGTGAATTCACAGTTAGCCAGAACATTTGTGTCCAAATTCCTCTGACCTTTTCTGCTACAGCTTCGGCTGTACCAGACGGGCTCGTCTGCGGCACGGAAGAGATGGGGCCATGTCCCGGTGCACCTGTTGGTTGTACTCATAGCATCGGGTTCTTTAGAATGAACTCTGAAATTACCAATGCATTAATAATGGCAGCCGGTGGTTCGATAACTCTAGGTGCAGGGGGAGGCCTCAGCTTTACCGTTACAACTTCTAATGCAAACGCCGTCCTTAACTTTAATACTCCATCCCCACCGGCACCGGAAGACCCTCCTTTTGCCGGTCAATATCAAAACCTTTATGCACAGCTGCTCGCAGCAAATCTAAATGCTTTAAGTCTGGAAGCATTGGGTGTTGAGGTGTGCGATTTTGCCACTGATGCAATCACAGCAGCAAATAACTTTCTCACAGCCTCTCCTGCCGGCGGAATGGCCGGGGCGCCCGGTGTCCAGGAACCATTGGAGCAATTCAATTCAGGAAATGCTCCAGGATGCCCGGAGCATTGCGATGACTAATGCAAGGCGAAAGCCTTGTTTTTTTGTTTGTTTATAGACCAGTCTACTAGGAACATTATACTAATCTCTTTTCCCAGTTTACTTTCTTCTTGAAAACCTACCTTGAAAATGGTAAAATAATGGTCATTCTTATATACATGACAGAGTCAATACAGGGGGAAGACTATGAGCAAAGACATGACAAAAGGCAATGTATTCAAAACATTGCTTGAATTTACAATACCACTTATACTGACAGGATTGCTGCAGCAATTGTACTATATCGTCGACTCGGTAATTGTTGGGAATTTCATTGGGGAGGTGCAATTGGCAGCTGTCGGAGTCTCTGCAACGGTTCTGGATGTATTTATCTATGTCATAACAGGACTTGTCTCCGGTTATACAATTCTTATTTCTCAGTATTACGGAGCAAAAAACCATGAGAAAATCTCCAAGCTTACAAATACATTCTTCATGTTCGTAATGGCTGCTGCCTTTATAATAGCTGTATTTGGCTTCTTTTTCAACAAGGGCATCCTTTGCCTGCTGCATACGCCAACGGAGATACTGCAGCCATCCAGTGAATATCTTTCAATTGTTTTCATTGGCGTTCCATTCCTGATTCTTTACAATCTTTGCAGTTCAATGCTTCGGGGCATGGGTAACAGCAAAACACCGCTATACGCCATAATACTCTCTACAGTTATCAATATAGTTTTGGACCTTATATTTATCAACTTATTGGGTTGGGGCATCCGGGGGGCTGCAGCTGCTACGGTTATCGCCCAGTCAATTACATGTGCATATTTGTTTGTTCATATCCATGAAAAATACCCGATGTCCAGGATATCCTTCAAAAAAAACCTTATAGATGCGCCCCTCTTCATCGAAAGCATGAAGCTGGGGGCGCCAAGGGTAATTCAGGCAAGTATTGCCTCTGTCGGCTCATTGCTTTTACAGAACATCATGAATTCTTTCGGTGTTGACGTAGTTACGGCAGTCACAACAGCTTACAAAATCGACACACTGACAATCCTGCCGATTATCAATATTTCAGCAGCTATTTCAATTTATGTGGGCCAGAATGTCGGGGCAAACGATATGGACCGCGCCAAGGAAGGTTTGAAGAAAGGTATTATTATTGTTCTACTGGTATCGGTTGCAATCACTTCAATGGTTGTACTGCTCGGCGAGGAATTCATGAAAATCTTTGGTGTCTCAGATACCGCAGCCGCCCTTGGCCAGCGCTTTTTCAATACATGCGCAGTTTTTTATCCAGTACTTGGCGTGGGTAATGCATACGCCGGGTTCTTACAAGGAAATAAGGATGTGGTTTTCACCTCAATGAGCCATGTAGCTTCCCTTGCCCTCAGAGTGCTATTATCTTATGCACTCGCTAAAAAGCTCGGCTTTGATGTTATTGCTATCAGCGAAATGTGTTCCTGGGTTTTGCTTGCCGTTATTTATTACTCCCGGTACAGAAGCAACCGCTGGCTGAAACAGAACTTACCTGTTGCTGAAGCTTCAGTGTAATAATAATATAACATTTGAATCTGGCACCACAGTAGAAAACAGACAAGGAAGTACGGCTCCGTACCCCCTTGTACCGATCTGTCATCAGCTGTTTCAATCAACCCTGTATATTCTTTTCATA
>Ga0208694_1001575_pt1 | contig 26951 bp, 18 predicted proteins | sample AD_UKC078_MetaG_FD_184442 | JGI IMG/M metagenome (GOLD analysis project Ga0208694, IMG submission 184442) | Active sludge microbial communities of municipal wastewater-treating anaerobic digesters from USA - AD_UKC078_MetaG (SPAdes) (version 2) | ecosystem: Engineered > Bioreactor > Anaerobic >...
AACCACCGGGTACTTCTTGCCGTCCCGGTCCCGGTAGCGGCCCCCATCCAGATCCTTGAGATTAACTAGCCGGCGGGCACGGCAGATCCGTCCGCCCCTGTTCCGGATCACGGCCTTTTGAACAATGAACCACTCCGGGAAGCGATAGCCGATGATGTCGGGCGTGAACCCCCGTTCCTCGATGGGCGGCGGCGGCTTACGCAGGGCCACAGTGGGCAACCCGATGATATCGGCAAGCTTTCGCTGCAGCCGTGGCTCGGAGACCAGCGGCAACGGTAACCGCCTACTGTAATGCCAGTTATCCAGGCCCGCGATGATCACAGCGTCTTTCGGCAGATCGACCATCGCACCGGGGCCAAAGGTCGTGATAAGCTGGCTGGAACGTATCTGGGGGTTCTTCATGGTTTGGCTCCCCAGTCATTGAGGTTTTTAACTCGAATATCCACCGAGGCTTCGACATCCCGCATCGAGCGGTTGGCGCGGAATCGCCGTTGGGCTGGAGCCAAGTTCGGCACCTCCGGATCAAGAAAGTCATACAAGAGTCGTCGCGGTGGTGATGTCTCCTCCCGTTGATATTGCAACCCAGAGCCCTCGTCCTGCGCCTGTTTGGCAATCCACAGCCAATCGTCCAGAAGGCTGTTGCAGCGGTTCAGCACTTTGGCTGCCAGCGCCGTGCGATCCGCAGGGCTCAAGTCGCCATTGTGATTCTCCGCACGGGCCGCGATCAGTTGGCATAACGGCCCCAGACGATCGCGCAGCGTCAGGATATCCTTTGCCGCCCGGGCTGGCGTGAGATCGGGGATGATCTGGCGACACAGCGCCACGAGCACCGCAGGCAGTGCGCGATCCAGCGCCCTCGGGGAGAACGGAGTGACGCTGGTCGCTTCAACATTCCGATAGAAGTGGCTGTGGTAGACTGCAAAACGCTCATAGTGGGAACGGTCGCGCGGCTTATGGATATTGAGCAAGGTCACCACCAACCCCGGACGCTTTGAGTCGCGTCCGACGCGGCTTGTCGCCTGAATGTACTCCGAACTGGTCTTGGGCTGGCCGAGCACCACCATCAGCCCGAGCCGGGTGATGTCCAAGCCCACCGAGATCATGTTGGTGGCAAGGGCGACATCCACGCGCTCGTCGCTGGCAAAGGGCAGTGCCAGACGGCGCTTGGCCGCCGCCACATCGTTGGTGGGCACACGCGAGGTCAACTCGAGCACCTCGTAAGCGATGATGCGGTTGCTGAACAGCCGGTCCACAGGTTGGATACGCCGCCGCTGCCCATACTCCGCCAGCCGCGACCGCAGTTCATCTTCGATGATGCGGCGGCTGCCCCCAAGTTCCCGCAGCGAGTTAAAGTACCCGAGGAGCGTCATGTAGGGATCGGCAGGGTTTTGATCTGAATTGTCCCCGGCTTCATCCCAGGCGGTCTGGCCGGCACTCAGCAAGGCCAGGCCTGCCCGCAGCAACACCACTTTCAAGCTGCGTCCCTGGGCGGCGATACCGATGTACAGACGCGGCGGCTCTTCGTGCGCATGCTGTGTGTGAGCAAAGAATGAGTCGCGTCTGTCAGGCCCCGGCGGCGGAAACACGCTGACGCGGCTGCGATTGAACAGCGCCCGGATTTGACTGTCTGCACGGCGCACCGTCGCGGTGCTGGCCACAACCTTGGGGCGTATCGACATCTCGTCCAAGGCAGTGGTCGCCAGCGCGTCGATGGCCGTCTCGTACAGCCCGGCAACCGTTCCGAGAGGACCGGAGATCAGGTGCAGCTCGTCTTGGATGATGAGGTCCGGCGGGGGAAGGCATCCGCCTGGCAGCGGCACCCCTTTGCCGGGATCGCATGGCCCGTAGAACCCATCCTTGTCAAAGCGGCTGACCTTGCCGAACAGCGTCCCGGTCTGCCCCGTCCACGGCAGCGCCGCGAATTTGTCGACGGTGGCAATCATGAAGCAGGGCAGTCGCCGGTAGATCGGCTCATCCACCGCCACAACCGGCAAATAGCGGTCGCCACAGAACTCGCAATGCTCATTGGTGCAGTGAATCCGCAGATCCAACGGCTTGTTTTCATTGGGCACCAGCCGGAAGGAGTTGCGCGTGAACTTGGTGCCGCACCAGGGACACTCTTCAAGCGGAATCGGCGACGGCTTGCTGTCGTCTCTGCTAAACTGTTTGGTTTTTGTGTATGCCGTATAGGGCGCCTGCGCACTGCGGTCGTTGCGGTGCCCCATGCGGTTGGGCGTGGCCGCCTGCCCCACCCAGAGCCCGATCTCGAACGGCCACTCGCCGAGCAGCTCGGGATGGGCCTGCCGTTCCAGTTCGAGCGCACAGATGAGCGACGCCGCGCGGCCGAGCTGGTCAAGCGTCAGCAGACGCAGCGTGTACCGCATGAGGACACTCACGCCCGCGCCTTGGATGGTCGGTTTGCCGTTGGCGTCCCGCGATCTGAGGCGGCGCAGCACGAGGGTGAACGCGGCCAGCGCGAGATAGGCCTCCGTCTTGCCGCCGCCGGTGGGGAAGAAGATCAAGTCCACCACATCGCGGTCGCCATGCTTCGGATTCACGACACCGCGCATCGTCATCAGCAGGTACGCCAACTGGAACGGACGCCACCGGGGCGCGTCAACCGCCTTGGGCGCTTTGCCCTGAATCTGCCCGAAGCGCTGGCGCAATGACCGTGCCACCGCCTTGTTCGCCAGGCGGAACGCCGTCAGGACGTCAGGATCGTCCAGCAGGTCAATCCCCGCCGCAATGCGGTCGGCACTGTTCGCCGCTTCCACCAGCATGTCGTTGGCCGTCTGCGTCCGGTTCGCATTGAGCCCCGAAAGACCGGAGCGCTGCCGCCCGATCCACTCCTTGTAGCGCGTGACGAGCTTGCCGAGTTTGGCCTTGGCGTCGGCACCATCGGCCAATTCCGCCAAAACTTCCATACCCAGTTCCACGTCCGGAATGCTGGACGGGGCAATGCGCTCGACCTCACCCTGGGGAATCCAGACCGACTCCACAACACGGCAAGCGCCGTCGTCACCGACCTCGGCATGCCCAGAGACGCCATGGCCGACCACATGTTCGACCGAGTCGCGGTACTGGAGGTCGGCAACGCGCTCGTCCCACTCTTCGTCAGGCTCCCAGCCGCGCGGATCGGGGCGCGGGACAAAGGCTTCCCGACACTCCAGCCGGATGCCCGCTTGGAAGATAAAGGCGCGATATGGCTGCAACGCGTCCGGTGTACGGTAATTGACCAGAAATACAGAGACCGCACGGGTACCGGCGGGAAGCACGGACGTTCCGGCTTCGCGCACCGTCACCACCAACTTCAGCCCGCCGCTGTCGGGAACCGTCAGACGCCGCGGTCTCTGCCCGGGCTCGGGCAGCTCGATCGCCACATGCTCCGTGCGGGGAGTGCGACGCCAGTGCCTGGGTTTTCCGCCGTCATGCGACCGCTCTTTCACCTCGCCGGGCATATCCCCGTCCGATGCGGGCGGCACGCCGCCCTCCCCCGGTGCCGTTTCGCCATCAGGCTCCTCTTCGACGTAGTCCCCCCAGACGACGGTCGCATCCAGCTTGCGTGTGTCTTTCGGCACCAGCACGCTCAGCCCGATGGACGACGGGAGCAGACTTCGGCGGTTCGCAGCCGGACGGTCGGTGTTCACCGAGTCATCCATACCGCCCGCCTCCGCCGGGGAGTCGATCTCATCGGCGGACGTCTCGTCGAACTTCTGCTCGAGCGGCGCCTCGGTGGGCACAAGGAACCCGGTCAGATACCAGCGCGAAGGCGATTCGGGCAGCAGTTCCGCAGCGAACGGATGATCGTTGTCCGGCCCGACGAGGTCAAGCCGGATCGCTTCGACAAGTTTCGTCCGGACGTTCAAACTGTTCATGAGGTTTCCCGATAGCATGTTTCAAGTCCATCGATCATTGATTTGAGTAAGTCACGAGCCACATGGAACTTGCCTTGGCAGGACTGCCTCGCAAGTACGCTGGCCAGCGGACAACTGCTAGAACTCATCGTCTCATGCCGCAGTCTCTCGACGAGATACCTGTGGGTGGCTTCGGACGCCATGCTCCCAATGTCTTGGCCGAGCAGATGCGCGGCAGCCGCATTCGGTTCCCGCGCTGCGCGAGCCACCAGACCAGGCTGCGCCAAGAGCCGTTCACGATTACCGGCATCCAGATAATGGTCGATCACAAAACCAACATCTCGCGCGTCCCGAACTCGCTCTTTGGGACGGTCAAAGAAGGAGACGATTTTCAGCATGGCCAGCGCGGCGATAGTCACCACGGGGATTGAAACGGATTCACGGCCCTCCGCTTGGATGGAAAGAAGTTTCGCGTTGGAGAGCGCTTCCTCGAATCCCAGAACGTTCCATGTCGGCCCCTGATCAGGCCATTCCAGACGTGCGTCTGCACCGGCAATAGGGCCGAAAGGAATCAGATCCACCTCTTTCCCACTGACCGTATCACGGATTTTCTCCACAGGGGTCTCCGCAATCTGGAACCCCGCGTGCTGAAGAGCCGACCGAAGGCGGTGGAAAGAGTCCCAATCCACCACACGCACCGAAATATCGGTATCCATCGTGCTGATACCGGTCTCTATGCCGTACATGTGATAAAAGAGCACTTCGCGGGCAAAGGCACCCACAAGAAGCAGGTCTGTCCCTTGTTCTGCTGCCGTGACTGCCAGCCGGGTTAGAAGGCTGGCAGTCGGAGCATCAATCGGGTGCCGTAAGTTTTCGCAAAAATTTGTCATAAAGCCTTTTCGCTGTCTCAGAACTGCGTTCTTCATCATTCGCAAGAAGATCGGCGTAAACAAGCAAAGGATGCACGCAATCCTCCGGAAGATCATCCGAGTCGCGATGCCAGCGCGAAATCAGGTCATCCCCCCAAAACGGCGTGAGCACTTCAACATTCCCGTCCGGGTCGGGGTGAAGGCCGGCGCGCACGATCCACTCATCAGGCAATGCGTCGGCATAAACCGTTATTTTCTCGGGGCGCAGGTGGCGGGTCAGGCGGGCACCGGCAACCTCACCGCTCCACCAGGCGTTCGGCGGCAAACCGGGCATACGCCCCCATTCGCGCACACTGGCGACACGATAGCGGTGGTGAATCAGCCGATGGCGGAGGCGCGCCAAGTAGTTCGTAGTCCAGAGTTCGATGAGACGCTCGCGATCCACAAGCCGCCGCGCATCATTGTCATCAAGCAGAAAACCCATGGAACGCAGATCGTCTAGCACATTGCTTACAGACCCCGTCGCAACGCCAGCCGCCTTTGCCAGAACGCGGACTGGGCTGTTCAGCAGCGCCTGATCGGGCTCTTTGTCCAGTCCTGAATCGGTCAGCAACGCGAAAATCACCTTCACGGCACTCTGCCGATGCAAGCCGGTGACCACCTTTCTAACGCCCGAACGCTTACCGGAAATCTGGACATGGAGACCCGGTGCTTTGAGAAAAGCGTTCCCAGCCGCATCCATAAAGGCGATGTTCCGCTCACGCAACAGCTTCGCCATGGAGGGGCCGATCTTGAGCGCGATCACCATCAGTGGACTGTCCGGAACACATTGTTTGGCAAGCGTTTCAAGCGCCGGCAAGGCTGCCAACGTGAGTATGCCGCGTCTGACCTCGACCCGGAAGGTGTATTTTCGCTCCTCCGTATGCACGGTCAACTCGGCATCACCCGGAGTATTCGGGCGCGGGCGGCAAACGACTTCAAAACGAAGGTTAGGCATCTCACCAGCGACCATTGCCGTGGCTTGTCGCAACACATCCGCCTCTGTCTGTCCTAAGCTCATTTGTTCACCATATTGCCATGTTCAGATAATTTGAACAAGAGTTATTTTTGAACAAAGATTCCATCACTTAAATCACTCATCGCCTAAATGCCTGTCCTTTTGTCGCCTTACTGGAACGTTCTCATCTGCTCGATCATTTCGGCTGTATGTGCCGGCGGGGTTTTGCCAGCCGCGTAAAGAATGTCTCCTGAGACGATGGCTCGTTTCTGTTCAAGGGCGCGGCGCGCGGCTTCGTTGACCAAAAACTCCACCTCAGCACAGGTATAATCCTCCAATTCGTGGGCGAGCGTTTGCCAGTCCATCTTTTCCTGAGGCCTGTCGGCCATGTTCAAGCGCAGCAGTTCCATGCGCGCCTCGTAGTCGGGCGGACCGACAAAGAACTTCTTCTCCAAACGTCCCGGCCTGAGAATCGCCGGATCGATCCGTTCAGGCAGATTCGTCGCGCCAACAACGAGAATGCGCTGTTTCCCGCATTCGTTTAACTGAACGAGGAATTCATTGACTTCGCTGGCATAGTGATGGCCCACGGAGTCCCCACCCCTTGAGGGAACCATGGCATCCAGTTCATCGAAAAAGAGCATACAGGGGGCGTTCTTACGAGCCTCCGCAAACAGTTCGGCGATACGGCCTTGAGTGCCATGCACATAGACACTGGCAATATCGCCCGGTTTTACTTCCTGAAAATTGAAGCCGATCACGCCGGCTAATTTTCGGGCAATGAAGGTCTTGCCGCAACCCGGCGGCCCGTACAATAAAATGCCGTTCGGCAAACTGAGACGGTATCTGGCATAGATTTCCGGCTCCTGAAGAGGCAGGATCACATCCCGTTCCAGCATCGCCTTAAGATCACGCATCCCTGCGACACCATCCCATCTGAGATCTGAGGCAACCTTCGTGTCACCTTCATTCCTGCACCAATCACCGTCCCGAGGCAGGAGACCGGCCTCCCTCTTCAGGCGTTCTTTCAGCGCTATCGCGGCAACATTATTTGGATTCATCTCGACTTCGAGGCATGCCCAAGCCAAAGCCTCTGTTATGCGGCCCCTTTCCCTGAGCAATTCGAGACGATAAAGCCACGCAAGCCGCCGTTCCTCTATGACCCATGATTCGCCCTCGAAAAGCGGCATGGAATCTTCAATCACGTCGTCAAGCAAATCAAGAGCCTTCCGGTATTGCCCACGCACCACCAAGGCGCCGACATGGTCTTTGAGATAAGATTTTTCAGAGGGATGGTATTTCAAACTCACGGCAAGACCTCATTCGGAAATGGTACACGTCGCCCTCGAAGTGTTCCAAAAATTAGCAAAAGTATACACGTTTTGGAGAAGGTGTAAACGAGAAGAGGAAGTTGAACACAGCCCCGAAGGGGCGGCTTCACCATAGCCCAGGGCGGCGCAGCGCCGCCCTGGGTGGCGGGAGGGGGCATTGTGGCCTGAAGGGCCACTTCAAAAATGACCGTCGGCGTGGGTTTGAAGTGCCCCTTCAGGGCACGAGGATGCGGGGTGACGCTACCCGGGGCGGCGCTGCGCTTGCCCCGGGCTATGGTGCATCCGGCCCTTTGGGCCGGTAGTGCGTCTAAATACCTGTCCCTTTGTCGTCCTATCATTGCGACCACTGGGTGGTCGCAATAAGGGAGGTTGACCCGCGACCCGCGACTTGCGACTTGCGGACAGCCCTGCTCCAAAAAACTCTGCGTCTCTGCGCCTCTGCATTAAATAAACCCGAGCCATGCCCCGAAAACTTTCGTGTCATATCCCCAGATATTGTTCGTCTGGATTTTCGGCGACGTGGTTGGGCATGCCCCGCTTGCGGCCTTTGCGGCGGCGCGCTGATTGTGACGCCGCGCGGCGCTCCGCTGCGGCGCGCTCGGTGTTGAGGGCAAGGAGACGGGCAAGGACTTCGTCGTGGATCTCCTCGGGCCAGCGGTAGCGCCAGGGTTTCTTGCGGCGGCTGGCGGTCTCTCCGTCCTCTTCCTCTTCGTAGTCAAGAAGGAACTCGCAGACGGGCTGGATGTCCGTCCAGCCGTAGGCGTCGAGCACGGCGCGATCCATGGCGGCGTGCAATTCCCGCAGCTTCAGGATGTCCGGCGCGGTCTCGTTCGGGTCGTGGAAGCGGTTGTAAGTCTTGGTCAGCCCCTCGTCGTTGCGACCCATCAGCTCCGCCCGGAATTCGTAGTAGGCCCTGCCCGCCGCCTCGAGAGCCGGATCGTTCTCGAAGTCCGGCGGGAAGGGGAAGGTTTCGAAGCAGTCCGAGGGAGTGTAGCGCAATCGATCCTCTAGGGACGAGGCGAAGAATCGCGCCCAGACTTCATGCGGACGGGATTGGATGGCACAGAATGCAGCATAGGTGCCGAATGGGAACACCACCATACTTTCCGCAAACACCGCCCCACTAGGCGCGAACGCAAAGCTCATCTTCTCGCCGACTCGCGAAATCGTCAGCACGCGCTCCAACTCCACAATGGCAGATTGAAGTTCACCGCGCTTCTCAGCATACTGCCACCAGTACCGACGATATGCATCTCGGTTGTCAAGATCACGACGGGGCTTTACCTTATCCTCGACGATGGCGAGCAGATCGGGCCAGTCGGCGGCGACGGGATCGGGGTAGTCGAGAGGAACAATGCCGGTACGCAGCCAAGCGGTGCGCTTCTGCTCGTCGGCATCCTTCCATGTGCCTTGCAACTCGGCACGGCGCAAGGGAAAATCTTCGAAGTTGATCACATACCGGTGGTGGGCATGGGTCGGGCTGGTGTTGACCTCCTCGCCGCCAAGGTAGGGGAAGATGCGCTCGGCGTTGCGGGGATCTTTGGCGATCAGTTCGTGCATCAGGCTGATCGGGTTGGCGACGCCTTTCTTGTCGGTGTCGTCAAAAGTAAAGCCCATGCCAAGGACAATGCTGCCCTGAAAGCTCTTGCCGGCGTTGGCGTGCAGCGTGGCCGGGGTATCGTGCCCCCCGGCGTGAAAGAGGTAGGCGGTGATGACGGGGACCGCACGACCGTCCAACTCAAACGGCCCCTCTGGCTCGCCTTTGGCTACATGCACCACACTGACAACCACGGCGGCCAAGCCGGGCCACTTGTAGCGCTTGGTGGCGGCGTAGATGGTGCCGCCGTGGGTGCAGATCCAGCGCAGGCCGGTATGGCGCGTGTCGCCCTGACCGATGGTGTTGGTGGCGATCAGGCCGAACGCGCCGTCCGGGCGCAGCAGCCCGAAGGCGCGACGGAAGAAGTGGGCCACCAAGTCGGAGTTGCCGTGCGCTTCTTCGTGGATCGTCTGCAGCCAATCGAGATAGCCCGCGCGGTTACCGTTGATGAGGGTGTTTTTACCCGCGAACGGCGGATTGCCGACAATGGCGTCGAAGCCGCCCCGATCCGGCGCGAAGACCTCGGGGAACTCGGCCTCCCAGTGGAAGGGGGTGACCGGATGCGCGCCCGTGCGGAGTTCGCGGGCGGCGGCTTTGAGGTCTAGCAGCGCCGCGAAGTCGTTACGGATGTGGCGATCCTCGGCCTTGACGAAGAGCTGGACCAGGCGTTCCTCGCGCTCTCTCTTCTTGCCGCCGTGGAAGAAGGCGGAAACCACCGCGTCACCGAGCAGGCGCACCGTGTCGAGCTGTTCATCCGCCACGCCGAGTATCTGGCGCTTGTTGCCGGGCGGCATGTTGTCGCCCGCATCGAGAATCTGCCGCCGGGTGCGCGTCACCTTTTCCAAGCATTCCCGAATACGCGCCTCAAGAAAGGCGGGCTGTTGCTCGGGCGCCCAGTGAAAGCCCATGATCTGCAGGCGCGTCAGTCCGACGAGGGAGTCGCCGGTGCGCAGCGCGTGATCGAGGAAGGTGAAGGGCAGATCACGCGCCAATGTGGCCAACCAGAGCGAGAGCTTGGCCAGATCCACCGCCATGGGGTTGCGGTCCACACCGTACAGGCAGCGCTGGGCGACGAGGCGCTGGGCATGGAGTTCCTCGGTGGTGTCGGGCGGGATGTAGGGCTTCCAACCGTGGGCGGCCCACGCCTCGACCAGCGCACTGGCCAACTGGCGGCACGCCTCGACCAGAAAGGCGCCGGAGCCCATCGCGGGATCGCACACTTTCAGGTTCAGTATCTGATCGGGCGTCGGGCGGTCGCCAAGCTGCCGCAGGACGGGCTCGAGGGTCTTGCGGACGATGGGGCCGGTCAGCGCGCGCGGGGTGTAGTGGGAGCCGGTGCGCCGCCGCTCGTCGGTCGGCACCAGCACCATGGCACCCGGCGGCACGGGGTGCGGCGTGGCCTCGCGGGCGATGCGCAGTTCGAGCGCCGCCAGCAGGGTGTCGAGCGAGTCGGCAGCCTTGACGGCGCTGGTCATCGTGGCGGTGAGTTTGTAGTCGGTACGTTCGAGAATCCATTTGGCGCGTTGTTCGGGTGGGGTCGCAAGCAGCGCTTCGAGGTTGACCGGGATCGGCGCGCCGTGGGCCTTGCCGGGCTGGAGGGCGATGGTCTGTCCCTGCGTCAGCTTGAGTTCGAACCCCATCATGGTCTCGTAGACGCTGCCGATCTGTTCGACGTCGAGCGTTCGGTAACTCAGCCGTTCGCCGTCCAGCACAAGCAGGTTTTCCAGCACCCGGTAGATGACGCCGTCCGCGACCAGCGGCAAGCGGGCCTCTGCCGTTGTGCGTCCTTCAAGGAAGGGGAAGCGGTCGGGGTCGAAGAGATGGCCTTCGCGGCGGGGCATTTCGAGCAGCTTGTGCGTGCAGCCGTTGTGGACGGCGCGGAACAGTGCCACGAGTTGCGCCCAGGCTCCGTAGCGGTGATCCATGGTATCCGGGAACTGCCGGGCATCGGTGCGCAGACGTTCGAAGAGACCGTGGATGGCGTAGTTGCGCACATAGAGATCGCCGCCGGGCATCAGGCCGCGATCTTCGGCGTAGAGCAGGAAGACCAGGCGCATGAGCACCGTGAGCAGGCCGTAGTAGACCGCGTCCGGGTGTTCGTCCAGCACCTGGTGCAGCAGATCGCCGCGGCTGTGTTCGTCGGCGGCCTGAAAGCCGCGCAGCAGCTCATAGAGCGAGTTGAGCACCTGCTTGGCCAAGGCGGTTGAGACGCGGGATTGGTATTCCCGGCTGCGCTGGAGCAGCGCCGGCAGACGCGCTTCCGAGGGGGCGGCCAGCAGGCGGTAGCGCGACAGCAGCATCTCGAGCGCCGCCAGGATCGGACGGCCCGCCACTTCCGACATGGCCGCGACAGGGAAGGTCAGCGTTCCCGCGTTCTCGTTGTGCGGGGCGTAGACCAGACGCAAGTGGGTGCGGTTGGAAAGCAGGCCGATGGGCACCTTGACCGCCCGCAGCAGTCGTTCGAAGCGCCGGGTATGTGACGCGGCCCATCCGGCCTCGGCCGATTCGACCGGCACATCCAGATCGGTGCCCAGCGGCAAATCCTGCACCAGCAGGAGCCACGGGACGGCGTCGTCGGCAGGTTGCCGGTCGATGAAGGCCAGGTCGGGCTCAAGCGTTTCGCCGAACTCGCGGAGCGGTGCCTTGAGCGGTTCGGGGGTCGGCTCGGCACAGCCCTTGCCGACCAGGCGTTCCTCGGGCCAGCCAAGGAACTCGCGCAGGAACACGCCCAGATCCTGGATGGCGATGATCTCGCCGTCCTGATACTCGATCTCCTCGATGAATTGCAGAAAGCGCTGCTGCAGCGGCAGGGCGTTGGTGTTGACGGCGACTTGGGCGTCTACCAGTGCGGCGGGGGACACCACGAGACCCTCTGGCTGCAGGTAGCCCAGCCAGGTCTGGTGATCTCGAATTGCAGGATCGGTTGCCATGGTGTCAGTTGCTCGCGGGATAGAGGTAGGCGATGCCGATCGGTTCGATACGGCAGGACTTGACCTGATAGAAGTTGAGAATGCGTGCCGGTTCGCGTTCCAGATCGTCTTGGACGTTGTCGATCCAGCGTTGCCAGTAGCGCCGGTTCGACTCGCGCTGGCGGCGTTCGGCGTCATCCATGCCGGGCAGCGTGAGCTGGATCATCGGGGTTCCCAGCTCTGCCAGGATGCGCCTGCGCTGATCCTCGAGGATACGGCGCATGGCGCTGGACTCGGCGCGGCCGCGCTCCGCCAGCGCGGCCTCCGCATCGCTCCGGGCGCTCTCGCCGCGCGATTGGAGGTGCGGCAGCAACTCGGTGATGTCGCGCGGCAGCGAGGCCAGCAGGGTCGTCTGCACATGTTTTGGCAGCTCCTTCTGCGCCTTGGGGTGAAGCGCCGCTTCCAGCAATTCGAGCGTCCGGGCTTCGGTCTCTCTGGCGTAGGGCGCGAGGGCGCCGCTGCGTTGATCGGGCGGGAGCCAGCGGGCGGTGACCGTGAGGATCTCCTCATGCAGACGGGTCGCGCCTGAGCCGTAAAGCGAGAGGCGACCGAGCAGGATCACACGCGGAATCCGGTCTTGGCTCTGCGTCAGGCAGGCGCGGGAGAGGTCGTGGTGAACGAAGCCCTGAGCGCGGAACCTGCCGAGAAGGCGTTGCACGACACGGTGCTGAAGGTGAAGTTGCACCGTGCTGTCGTCTATGCCGGGGGGAGGATCAAAGGTCACCGGGCGGATGGGCGCGTTCTGCCGCCATTGGAATCCGGCCTCGCCTTCATCCGGCGGCTTGCGCAGCGTATCGAGGGTCGGCGCCCATGACGGGTCGCCGCCCCGGCGGGACTCGAGGTTCGGGAAGCGATATCGAACCGGATGTCCTTTCGGGGGCGTGCCGTCCTCCTGCAAGGGCTCGGCGCCCAGCATTTCCAGAGCGCAGGAGAGGGCATCACGGAGGGCATCGTTATCCAGGCCGATCCATTTGCGCGACTCTTCCACGCGCCGGTTGAGCGTTTTGATCTCCTCGCGCAACTGATCCCGGCGCTGGCGCACGGCATCCAGTTCCTCCTCGGCCACCGCCTTCCTCTCGGGGTCGATATCCGCGTCCTCGATGTCCCTGGCCAGATCGCCCGCCGACTCGTGACGGATGCCGATGCGCAAGGTTTCCGCCAGCCGTGCTTCGAGCACTTGGGACAGACTGCCCAGTTCATCTTGGATGGTGGAAGTTTTGCGGACGAGCGCACGAAGCACTTGGTCTTCGGGGCGCTGCGTATAGACGAAGTAGCGGCAGAACACCTTCGGCGACGGCTGCAGTTTGCGGTCGATACGACCGTTGCGCTGCTCGAGGCGGCTGGGATTCCACGGCACGTCGAAATGGAAGAGATCGTGGCAGTGGGCCTGAAGGTTGATGCCCTCCCGCGCCGCGTCCGTCGCGATCAGGATGCGCACGGGATGCTGATCCGGCGGGGCGTTGAAGGCGCGTTTGATCTGTTCGCGCTTCTTGAGTGGCGTTGGCCCATGGAAAATCTCGATCCGGTATTCGGCGAGTTCGGTATCGGCGATGGCCGCCTGCAGCATCTTCACCAGATAACGCTTGGTATCGTCGTATTGCGTGAAAATCAGGAGCCGCCGGTCATTCCATGGCGCACCGGAAGCGGGCCGGGGTTGGTCGGGCAGACGTATGCCGGGGCACATGTGTTCCTGAATCCACTTGAGCAGATGGCAGACACGCGCGTCGGGGCGTCCGCGGGCTTGATCGGCGATCTCCGTCATCTGCCGGATCAGCTCCTTCTCGCGGGCGACATCGGCACATGCGCTGTCGCCCGCCGTGGCTGCGGTCGAAACCTCGAACTGGGCGTCCTCAAGCGCTTCAAGCTCCTCTTCGGTCAGTTCGGACCGCTCGTCATCGTTGCCGAGACTGCCGCCCAGCAGCATCAGGCCCTTCTCTGAACTCCGAGCCGTTTTCGCCGACGCGGTGGCTGAAGCGCCGCCTCCCGTCTGTTGCCAGAGCCGCTCCATGGTCCGCCGGTGGACGGCCAAGGTGCGGGCGAAGGCATCGACCGACGACAGGAGGCGTTGCTGCAAGCCGGAGATCAACAGCGCCGCTTCCGCCTGCCTGCGCTTGCTCTGCCCCTCCACCCGGCGCTGCCGGACTTCACGGTACGCGTTCAGCAGCCGCGACAGAACCAGCTCGGGAGCGTCTTCGGGGAGATCTTGGATGTCGATCTGCTCCACCTTCCGTTCGGGGAAGCCGTCCTCGATCTCGCGGATATCCTCCTTCAAGCGCCGCACCATGACATCATCCAGATTGCTCTTCAGCACCTTGACACCCCGTGCGAAGCGGTTGGAGTCAAGGATCTCCAGCAGCGCACTAAAGCTGTTCGAATGGCCGTTGTGCGGTGTCGCCGATAAGAACAGGCGATGCTCGAACCGGGGCGCGAGGTCGCGGACCGCGCGGGTGATGCGCGAGTCGATGGCAAATTTGGCACCGCTGGCCGGGGCGGCGTGGTGAGCCTCATCCAGAATGAGCAAAGAGCCAGAGCGCAGGTTCTCCAACCAGTCGCGCAAAGGCGCGGCGTAGGCCTCATCGATCAACAGGCGCTGGGAGATGAGAAAGCGGGGAAAGGTTGTCCATGGGTTGACCCCGTAGCCGCGTTCCCGGCGCACCTTCTCAACGTAGTCGCGATCCAGAATCTCAAAGGTGAGCCCGAACCGCGTTTCCATCTCATCCTGCCACTGCACGAGCATCGAAGGCGGACAGGCGACCACGATTTCGCTGATGCGTCGGCGGAGCAGCAGTTCCGAGGCGATAAGCCCGGCCTCGATGGTCTTGCCGAGACCGACATCGTCAGCGATGAACAGGTTGACCCTCGGCAGGCGCAGCGCCTTTTGGAGCGGTTCAAGCTGATACGCATCAATACGGATACCGGCACGGAACGGCGACTGGAACAATCTGGGGTTCGTGGCGGTCACACAGTTCCAGCGGAGCGTGTGCATGTAGGCGCCGAAATAACGCGGGCTGTCGAACCCCTTCGCGCCGATCGACCTCCACGCCTCCTCGTCAAGGATCTCAGTATCCAGCTCGATTTCCCAGACCACCTTGAGCGCCTGTCCCTGCGCATCGTCATCCAGGCACGCCATGGTGACCAGATGTCCGCCGGGGCTCGGGGCGACCGCCTCCACCAGATAGGTCCGCGTGCGCACACGAACCACCTGGCCGGGCTCGGGGATCTGTTTCTGCTGTGTTACTGACGCCATGCTTCTGTCCAAATCTGGATGATTTCACCGCTACTCGGTCGCGCGTGTGACGCCATATTATCCAAACTTGGGCAATGTTCACAACGGCAAAAGTATAGCTGTCGCGATCGGCCAGAGCAGAATATTGGATCGCCCTCCAAATAACGACTTCTTTACTGCTTCGCTGACGATATTAAGCAGGATTAAACGTCCTAAATACCTGTCCCTTAGTCGTTCCATGGCAACTCGGGAACACCCCTTGCGGCGTGCCACACGCGGATGGTCTCCACAACTTCGCTTGAGTGGCGGATACGATATACAATCCGGCAAGGTCGGCGAATCACTTCTCGGATGTTTGGGTCGCCGAAATCGGGAACGATTCGTCCTGATTCGGGAAAGCGCGACAGACGCTCCACGGTGTTAAAAACGCCACGGATGAATTTGGCTGCGGCTATGGGGTCTGCTTCGGCAATGTAGGCACTGATCTCGCGCAAGTCGAACCGGGCGGAGGGAGACCAAATCAATCGGTAAACCATTGGGCGAACTCCTCCTTGACGCGGTCATGAGGGATGCCATTGCCTTCATCCAACTCCCGGAGTCCCTTACGGACGCCGATCAGGAAGTTGATACGCTCCTGCACATCTTCCCAAGTCGCGTCTTCGGGCAACTCCTCAAGTGTACGAATGGCGAGTTCTTTCGTGTTCATGGTTTCACTTTAACACACAGTTCCAAGACAAGCAATCTGATCCAACCACAATAGCAATCGGCCTTTGCCCCTTCTGCGGCGAAAAGGCCGAGCAGCGATTTTATTTGACCGGGCACCGGCCACGCGAGGCGTCGGCTTTACGGCCATGTCCTTTGTGGCAGTCCATGCAGCCCATGCCTTCCTGTGCGCCGAGCGGTGTGCGGTCGTCGGACGAACCGGCAATGCCTTCCGCATTTGCCGCATGGCAACTCACGCACAGCCGCGTGTACGCATCGCCTGAACGCTTCACGGGGCGTCCGTCCTTCGTGACGATCGTCTGCATGCCGAGTCCCTTTGCGGGGAAGCTGAAGCGATCAATGCGCGAATAGAGTTGCAGGGAGTCGTCCGCGTGCATCTTGTGACATGCGAGACACGGCATGGCTGGATGCGCATCGAGATCTGTCCGCGCCACGTTCACCTCGATGTCTCCCTCCAAAAACATGCCGTGACAGCGCATGCAGTTGTCCGCCGGTTTCCAAGCCGCATTGTGCTTCTCGTCCTGCAGGAAGGCGGCGGCGGGCTTGCCGTGTCCGCTGGCCGCCCACTGCGCCGCTTCCGCTTGATGGCACTCGGCGCACCGCGCATTCATCTCCGCCACCTGACGCTCCGAAAGGCAGAACTCGTTCTCAAGCTTGGAGAAGTCTGCGCCTTGCACATGACGGGCGAACCGCTTGACGTTGTCCCCCAATGCCTCCAGCGTCCCGCCGTGGCAGGCCTTGCAGTCGACATCCTTGTGCGGCGATGTTGCCACGCGCTCCTGTGAACCCTTGATCTCGTGGCACAGCACGCAGGTCTTGGACGGCGAGTCGAACTCGAAACGCGCGAGCGCACCCAACCCTACCGCCATGACGCCAACGACAACCGCGACGACCAAAATGAGAAATGCCTTTTTCACAACCCCACCTCCTTCCGGTTATCGACGATATGCTTCGCCGTACGGAATGCGAGTGCCATGCCGGTCAAGACGGGGTTCATGCCGCCATTGTTGACGTGTACGCTGCAATCCGCGACGAAGAGGTTGGGGAAGTCCCACACGCGGCACCATTTGTCCGTCACAGACTTCTTGGGGTCGGCCCCCATGCGGCACGAACCGCTCTGATGCTGCCCGCCACCCCCACTGCCGCCAGGGCGATCCTTCGGCCCGCCCCAACCGCATTGGATGTCCTTGGCACCGCATTTTTCGGCGATCTCTCGCGCTTTATTTGCAAGAAAGATGCGGTTCTTGAAATCGTTCTCGTGCTCGCGTCCTTCGGACGCAAGGAACGGGAGCCCCCAGTAGTCCTTCTGCTTCGGATTGAGCATGAGGCGGTTCTCCCAGCGCGGCACTTGCTGGATCGGTCCGCAGATGCGGAAGAACCGTTTGTAGTTCTGCCGCATGAAGTCCTTATGTGCGCGTCCCCAAGCGGGAACCCCCGTATTACGGCGTCCAGAGAGTTGAAACGGGGTATAGCGGAAGTCGGTATGCAGCATGCCGCCCAACGCGAAACCCTCGTTGTTATGCTCGTAGTCCCAGATGGCCGTACCCGTGCCGGGACCTGCGTCCGTATGAATGTCGCGATCAAGGAACCCGTTGGCATCCACGTAGGCATGGCCCGTGACGTTGCGCCCCACGACATCGTGGTTGTTGCCCGCGCCGTTCGGAAAGAGCTTTGACTTTGAAACGAGCAGAAGACGCGCCGTCTCGCTTGATCCCGCCGCCAAGACGACGATCTTCGATTCGACAAGATGTACCTCGTCGTTCTCATCCACGTACTTGACGCCGTGCAGCCGCCCCTGGTCGTCCACCAGAAGTTCCGTCACCATCGCGCGTACGCGCAACTCGCAGTTGCCGCTCTTCAGCGCCACGGGAATGACAGTGTTCTGCGACCCGTTTTTCGCGTCGATCGGGCACTGAAAACCCACGCAGAAATGCTGGTGGATACATGCCGGGCGTCCGTTGTACGGCACGGAATTGCGCAGAAACGAACAGTGGAAGGGGTGCAGCCCCATCTTCTTCGTGACGTCCCACATCAACTGCGATTCGGGATCGAGCGCGAAGGCCGGCATCGGGAACGGTTGCTTTCGCGGTGCCGCGAAGGGGTTGCCCGTGTTGTCGCCCGCAACGCCCACTTCGCACTCTGCCTGATAGTAGAAGGGTTCCAGTTCATCATAGGAGATCGGCCAGTCTTCGAGGGATGACCCGGGGATCTCCCCGTAGTGGCTTTTGAGACGAAAATCCACATCCATGAAGCGCCACGCCATCGCTCCGTAGGTGACCGTACCCGACCCCACACAAGCGGCGTTCCACGGCACCACCACACCCCAGCGTCCGTTGTCGTGGGCGTGGCACTTCTGTGTGCGCGCCCCCAGACGCCCCGGCCCCTGCACCAGCAACGGCATGCGCTGCGAGGAAAGATCGGCCTCGCCGTTCACATCCGTCTTGGCCCACTCGCCGCGTTCGAGCAGAAGGGTCTTGATACCCGCATAGGCCAGCACCTTTGCCGCGCAACCACCGCCCGCGCCAGCACCCACCACCACGGCATCCGTCGTTTCCCTGATCATAGATGGCTCTCCTTCCCCGGCACGTTGCGCCCCGTCACCGTCGGCCCCGGCAACCCCACCAGACGGTAGCTCGCATAAGCGAAGTTCCCGCCATGTACGGGATGCGCGTAATACCCCTGCCTCACATGCTTCAAGAGCGTCGCAAAGAAGTCCGGAAACTTCTTCTCGACCTCGGCCGCGCCCATCCCCTTTGTCAGCGCCAGAAACTTCCGATAGGTTTCCAACTCCTTCTCATAGGGTTTACCGGGCGCCATCTGCCAGTCGATAAACCGCACCACCTTCGCGTCATGCGCCCCCGGCGCGAATTCGTCCGCGGGAATCAGCTCCTCTGCGAGACGGTCAAACTCCTTGGCTTCATCCTCAGTCAAAGAACGCCAAGGCGTTTCGGGGCCGCTCCCCATGTACTCGACAAGTTCCACGCCGAACCAGCCCGCCGCAAAACCACCCGCCACCACGCCGCCAAGACCAAGAAACGCCTTGCGCGTCATACGTGCGGAAGCGGTCGATTCATTTCTTTTTTTCATCATACCCTACTTTCCTTCGAAAAATCCTTGATTGTCGCGTCGTTCAGTGCGGCGGCAGGACGGCGCGAAAAAGCGGTGCCGCGACCCGCGCGCAACGCGGCTCTTGTCACCGCACATCGCCATCATCTTACCGGAAGTTTGCGGCCAAAAGCAATCGACCAAAACACTTCGTCGTTTTTACACTTCGTCCGAACACTTCGTCACCAACGCAATCGACTCGGTGTAGAGACGAAGTGTGTGTCCCTGCGCACAGCGCGGAGCACGGTGGCGTGACCGCCGCGGACGAGCAGACGCTCGTCCCTCCCCGCCTGCGGTCAAAAACAAAAAAGAAAAAATCTGCGCAATCTGCGCAAATCTGCGGATAAAACCAGGAACCGCAAGACACGCTGTTGCGGGCGGGGACGCCCGCGCTCCCGACTCTCTGCTCCCTTTTCGTCGGGAATGCATGATCTTCGCATAACCCCTGTCACGAACCGATTACCAACAATTTTTTGCGTGTGGTTGACGCCCTCACCTTAACCGCGTACCATGACCGCGACTGTCGATGGTAGAGCACTGGAACGATTCCGGCATCGCTAGTGGAAGTGATTTTATACTGGCATGGCTCAAATCGCTGTTTGCGACTCCTAAACCAACAGAACCAGCGACAGGAATGAAGGTGTTAAACATGATGCACGTCGTTTTGATTGCGTCAATCGTCGGGATGACTTTTTACGCAAGTAAACTTGAGCCTTCAAACAAACCGCCGGCCATTATGGTTTGGTTTGAAGATAATGGCATAGGGAAAGTGTCAAGCCCACAGCTTGTTGCCGCTGTGTGGGACAACGGGGACATGCTGTGGTCAACGAATACCCTCTGCGGCGGGACACCTTATCTATATGGCAAGGTTTGTGGCGCAATTAACGTTGGCAAGGTGATCGATTACTTCAAGCACAAAGGATATTTTTCTGCTGTATATTCGCGCCATAACATGGGGCCGGACTCGAAGCACATCGGGATGTTTATCTCGGAGGGAACGAATGCTTTGCTCACGCGATCATGGCATGAAATCATGGAACAAAATCCGAACCTCGTCGCACTCTCTCACGGGATCACGTCACTGCACGGACGAAATCGGGAGACCGTCCTAGAGAAGGACAAAGCGGAATACTTACAATACCGTGCCATGTGGACAGACGTACGGTCACAAATCAACGCCATGATACCGCAAAAAGGTTGTGTCATTGAGGATGTGAGGGTACAGAGGCGTAGGGGAAAACATCCCCCTACAATAATCTGGAAGCAAGGGAGTCTGTAACGGTTCGCGTAAAAGGCGGGCAGACGGTGGGGCGCGGGCATGTATAGTTGTCCAAAATGCAAGGTTGCGATGGAGACGGTCAAAAGCCGGGTGGGTGTGTTTTGGCGATGTCCGTCCTGTTCGGGCCGATCCGCCACGATCGCCTTGCTTCGGAAGAGCGTCCCGGCAAAGGTCGTGAACGCGGTCTGGCTGGCTGCACGGTCTGAAGCCTTTCCTGCGATCCATACGTGTCCGGCCTGTATGGGCCGTATGGCCGAGGTGCCTGCCGACGAAAAGCGACTTTTTATCGACATCTGCACCCGGTGCCAGTTCGTCTGGTTCGATATCGGCGAAGAGGAGGCAATGCCCAAGATCCCCCGCACGCCTTCCTGGGAGGAGACGCTCCCGCTGGAGACGCGCCAGCGGCTGGCAATCTTGGAGATCGAACGCATCCGAGAGGCAAGGGAGTTGGAGAGCAGCGACAGCATGCCCGACGTCTGGTGGCAGTGGATACCCGGCTTGCTCGGGCTTCCCATCGAACAAGGGGCCAGTATATGCCGGAGCCGGCCATGGGTGACGTGGACACTGGGGGCACTCATCGTAATGGTGGGGCTCGCAACACTGGGAGACCTCCCGGCCGCCATTCAGCAATACGGTCTCGTGCCGGCACAGGCGGGCCGCCTTGGCGGGCTGACGTTCGTGTCCTCATTCTTCCTGCACGGTGGCATCGCGCATCTGCTGGGCAACTTGTATTTCCTCCTGATCTTTGGCGACAACGTGGAAGACTGGCTAGGCTGGAAACGTTTTTTGCTCCTGATTGTTGGCGCGTCGCTACTTGGCAACATCGTGCACATTCTCGCGGACCCGAGTTCTACGGTTCCTTGTGTTGGCGCGAGCGGCGGCATTTCGGGAATTCTTGCATTCTACGCATCGAAGTTTCCGAATGTGAGGCTCAAGCTACTCTTTCGGCACCTAGTGTTTATCCGTTGGCTGTCCATATCCGCAATCGCGGCGTTTGGGGTCTGGATCGCGCTACAGTTGTTCGGCGTCCTTGCGCAAGTGTCCGGCTTCAGCAACGTGTCCGCGCTGGCGCATCTGGGCGGCGCGAGTGCAGGCTTGATATGCTGCATATTTCACCGGGACGATTAAACTTAACCTATAAACGGCAGTTGAACGGACAGAATTCAAGCAAAGCCCCGTAAACATTGGCTTCCGTCGCGATCCGCGCATAGCGTGGCGCTTGTCACTCAAATGCGTAGCCCGTCCTATAGGCGACGTGACCACCGCCGGGCAAGCAAACGTTTGCCCCTTGTCTCTCCGAAAACTTATTGCATCTTACCCATTACTTCTTCCTTCAGCCCTTGAAGATGAAAATAAAGGCCAACATGCAGACGACCAGCAAGAAACAGGGGACAAGGAAAATCCTCCGCCACTCGAAGCCATCCGCACTGCGGAAGCGGTCCATCACCGCACCTGTGATCCGCGTACCGACGAAGAGGCCGAGCCCTTGCGTGACAGTCGTGTAGAGCGCTTGCGCGGAACCGCGGATTTCCGGGGGCGCCACGCGATCCATGTACAGGAATCCGGCATCAAAGAAGAACGCGTAGGCCAATCCATGCAGGGCCATGGAAGCGATGATCGCGGAACGCGGCTTCATCCGGGCGTACGTCATGAACATCACGATCCACATGAGTGTCGCGACGGCCAACGTCCACTGATAGCCCATCTTCCGGAAAATCAGCGGCAAGATAACCGCCATAGCCACAACCTGAGCGGCTTGGGCGATGCTCATCAGGCCGGGGATCGAGGCGTGCGGTGTGCCGATGTCCTCCAGAAACCGGGATGTGCCCAGAAAATAAAACTGGAGCTGCGTGGTGACGACAAACGAGATGATCAGGAAGATCAAGAAGTTGGTGTCCTTGAGCATGGAGATCGCTTGCATGAACGGGAAGAGTGCTCCGTCCTTATGCGCGGGCGGGGTATGTGGCAGGAAGAAGCAATAAACACCCATAATCAGGGAAAATACGCCGGCCATGATCAGGCAGTCAGAGTTGACGACCTGCCACTTGCCGGAGCGACGCCAGGCGGTCAGCAACAATCCGGCCACGACCCATGAGATGGCACCCCAGACACGGACACGGAAGTATTGTACCTCCGGATCGGGAATGTGCGTGAACGCCAAAGAGTTCACCAGCGCGAGCGTCGGCGCGAAGCAAATCGCATACAGCCCCATCGCGATAAACATCGGCCAGAAGCGTTTGGCGCGGGCGGCGATAAACAGAAAAACGGCGCCAGCCAGATGTGCGGCACCGAGATACCACTGCGTAGGGCACCATTTGTCGACGATCTGTCCGGCTGCCAGCGGCATAATGATGCAAGCCAGCGGCATTACGCCGTAGATCCATCCCAGTTGTTTGCCGCTCATTTTCAGGGTTCCGAGCAGACGCGAAGCCAGCACCGGACTCCATGCCCCCCAAATGAGGAACTCGAGAAACATCATTCCGCTCAGCAGGAAGTAGAGGTTCCAGCTCATGGTTTAGGCTCCTTGTTGTCGGGTCGATGCCGCCTCACGCCTTTCCGTGTAGGCATCGAAATAGGTTCGTGTTTCGAAACGCTCCGCCGCGTATTCCAGAAAGCGGCGGGTCCATGTCAGGTCGGGGTCGCAGAGCAGACTGGTCCAATCGTGCTGCAGGTGCGCCCAGCAGATGCCGCGGTCGGCATGCGTGTCAACCTGCTCCTTGAGGTAAGCAAGGTACTCCGCCTGCTTGTCCCATCCATTGTCATGACGCCACTGCGCGTCGATCCAGCCCTGCACCGGAAACTCAAGGATTTCTGGGAAGCCCTGACGCTCATAAAAGAAAGGCTGGATCTCCCAGTCGAGCGGGAAATAATCCAGGTTGTTGCGACCGTAAGAGCGCGTGTAAACGATGCCGTGCCGCGCGATGATTTCAAGAATGTCGGGCCGGTCCGAAAGCCCGCGGTAATGGGTGTACGGCGTGGTGAGGCCCTTGCACTCGACGCCGAGGTGACGCTTGAGCAGCTCGCAAGGACGCGCGATCTGCTCTTCGATGCGCGCGAAGTCCAGTCCTTTGAGATAGACGCGGCTACCGGTCTCTTCCACCACGGTTTTCAGCGGGTAGTGCTCGTGCGTGTGCTGGGCGATCTCAAAAAGCCCTGATGCGAGACACGCCTCCAATTCACGTCGGTGCGCTTCGATGTTGGCGCCGACCATAAAGATCGTGGCCGGCACGTTGACCGCGCGGTGGATATCGACAATGCGCGTCAGAAAGCGCGTTGTCGTATCCACTGGCACGGGTCTGCCGACCCATTTCTCGCCCGGCACGCGTCCGGGGATGCGTTCTACGTCATAGCCGATAACTAAGGTCGATTTCATGCAACTCCTTAAAGGGTGATGGTGTCGGTCGTGTAGATGATTTCGGCAGATGGATGATCCAGCAGGAAAGAGGCTGGCGTTTCCACGCTGACCCGGCCTGTCTTGATCCGTTGCAACGGTACGGTCTGCTCCTTGAAGCACGCCACCAGCAGGATGTCGCGCGCCGCCAGAATCTGGCGCATACCCATGGTGACGGCCTTGCGCGGCACGGCGGTCAAGTCTCCGGACGCCGTGAGGCGCGCGTTCGTCTCTATGGTTTGCTGGGCGAGCGGGATTACGCGGGTGGGCAGCGCGGCGAAGGCCTCGGTTGAAATCTCCGACTCGGGCTGCGGTTCGTTGAAGGCGATGTGGCCGTTGAAACCGATGCCGAGCAACTGAAGATCGAGTCCGCCGCGAGCTTCAAGCCGTGCGTCGAATCCGGCGGGATCTTCAGCGTCCGGAAAAAAGGCGTTCTCTAACTTGAATCCGAGCCGGGGGTCGAGAAGGTTGAACAGGCGTTCCGTCATGTAGCTGTGGTAACTGAGCGGATGGTCCGGCACCACGTTCCTTCCCTGATGGTCCACATACTCATCCAAGTTGAATGTCGCGAGGCCGCCGAGATCAAGTCCGGCATCGTTCAGAAGCTCGGCCAGCAGTTGATACGGGCGGATCATCGTATTGCCGGTGGCGAGCCCGATGGCGGCGTTGCCTTTCCGGTCGAGATGGGCTGCAATCGCATCAAACAGCTTTTGCGCCGCAAGGCGGCTGGCTGCTTCATAGTCCTGTACAGGGGTCCACGTCACTTCGTTCGGTTTCTGGTTTCTGGTTTCTGGTTTCATTTTTACACAGAGTTCGGTTTCTACGCTTGAGCGTTGAACGTTGAACGTTGAGCGTTATCCGTCGCGCAGCCGTTCGATCGCGAGCCCGATATCGCGCAGGCGGTCGTCGCCGGCTTCGCGCTCGATCGCGAGCGCACCGCGGTAGCCGATCTTTTGCAAAGCTTCAAGAAATGCCTTTTGGCCTACCTCACCGTCGCCCCAAGGCACTTCGGTGCCCCACTTTCCGGGATCACGCGTTGCGAGGGCGTCCTTGACGTGGATGTGCCGAATCCAAGGCGCGAGTGTGCCGATGGCTTTGATCGGGTCGCCCTTGCCATAGAGGATCATATTGGCGGGATCAAAGTTGACACCGAGCGCCGGATGGTTGAGTGTTTCGAGCAGGTGTCGTAGGCTGTCCGCGGTTTCCTGTCCGGTCTCGAGGAGCAGCCCGATACCGTGCTTGGCGGCTGCATCCGCAAGCAGGGTCAGGCGCTCACGGATGCACTGCGTGGCCGCCCCCTCCTCCTCTTCGATAAAGCCGGCATGCAGGGTAAGAAACGGGGCGCCGAGTTCAACAGTCAGCTCGACCGAGCGCAACACCATCTCGCGGCTGCGCGGCCAGTGCTCGTCCGGCACGATCCCGCCCGTCGCCCGGATGCTCTCCAACGAGGTGTAGTCCTCATGGAAAAATCCGATCGTCGCGGCACTCACCGTCCACGCATGACGTCGGACCGCAGCCAGATAATCGACGCCGCTCTCTGCAAAAGCAGGCTTGAGCGCCAGATTCACTTGGCGCAGACCGAGCGTCTCCATGGCGCGCGCTACGCCGTCAGGATCGCATCGCAGCGACCATGAACAGACCGACAGCGGCCAGCCGCATACGGTATCAGGTTGGTTTTTAAGTTCGTTCATCGTCAACATTTCTCCTGTAATCGGTTCGTGACAAGGGGCATGCGGGTTGAGTGCGTGTTTTGTGTGTACGCAGTCGGGAGTGCGGGCGTCCCCGCCCGCAGAACTGGACGCGCACAATTTGGAGTCACGTTGTTGCGGGCGGGGACGCCCGCGCTCCCGACTCTCTGCTTCACTTTTCATAAGAAACGCATGATCTTCGCGCACCGCTGTCATCAACCGATTACCTCCTCCTTGATTTCAACGGCTTGCCTTGTTGTCAGCGATTCGCGTTCGGCTTCCAGCAGGCGGAGCGTCGTCAGCGCGTCATGCGGCGAGATCACGGACGGCACGCGCTCGCCTCGAATGCGGTTCACGAAATGCCGGATCTGGTGCTCGTAGCCGTCGCCGGCTTCAACCGGCGGCGAGAAGGGGTCTTCCGACACCGGATAGACCATGAACGCCGGCGATTTTTTGCTGTCGAAACAGATGACGGCCTGCTCCATCACCAGCGTGAACGCCATCTGAAAGCCGTGCGACGGCGTCATCGCCCAGCCGCCTTCGGCCGTGACGAGCGTGCCGTCGGCGTAACGGTAGGCGGTGAGGATGTGGTTCGCATCGCCCGACGCAAGATCGCCATGACTGATGATCGATTCCGGCAGACCGAAGAGATGCTGCACGAAGTCCGTGTCATGGCTGTGCAGGTCAAAGAGCATGCCGCCGCTCCGCGCGGTGTCCGCAAACCAGTGGCCGCGCCGGGTGTGTGCCGTGGCGGAGAAGCGCCTGAAGGCCGCCGAGATGACGCGACCGTATGTCCCGTCCGCGACGATCTCCTTGGTCTTGGCGTACTCCGGCCAGAAGCGGATGCAGTGCCCGATTTGCAGGTAGCGGTCCGCGCGCGCGGCGGCGTCCACCATGCGTTGCCCTTCCGTACTGGAGAGTGCCATCGGCTTTTCGCAGAGCACATGCACACCGGCTTCCAGCGCGCGCACCGACACATCGGCATGCAGGTAGGTGGGCACCGTGATCGAGACCGCGTCGAGCCGTTCACGCGCAAACAACTCGGCGGGATCGGAGTAAATCGCGACATCGGAGAGGTCCACGCTCTCGGAAGCGCCCGCGATGTTGCCGCGCAGTCCGCCGCCGTCCTTCAGGGCCGCCGCATCAGGGTCGCACACCGCCGCGATCCGCACATCCGGCAGGGCGCGCCAGCAACGGTCGTGCATGCGCCCCATAAAGCCGAATCCAATGATGCCGACACGGATCATGACGACGCGCCTTCCGTCAACGCTTGACCGGCGAAGAACCGATCCATGATCGTACTGTATTCGGCGTCTGAGTAGTTGTTTTCTTCGATCGTCACCCAGCCGTTGTAACGAACCTCGTCGATGACATCCCGCACCGATTTCCAGTTCACGCTTCCGCGACCTAGCCCGACAAACTCGCCATCGTTCTTCATGCTGCGGTTGATGCGGAAGTCCTTAATGTGCAGTTTCACGATCAGGCTACCCATCGCCCGCAACCAGTTTTCGGTCGCGGTGTACCGGACATGGTTGCCGAGATCGACATACGCTTTGACCCAAGGCGAGTCAAACGACTTCACGAACGCGGCGGCGAATTCCGGTGTCACCCAAAGGTTGTTCCACACATTTTCAAGCGCGATGATCACGCCTTCCCGCGCGGTGACCGGAATCAGCTTGGTGACCGCCTCGCGGGTCAGGTCGGTGGAGCGGTTCTGCACATCAATGTAGGCGGCAAACGGCGCGTTGTCGCCCCTCACCACCGTGCGGACATGTAGCGTCTGCGGGTCAAAGTCGATGCTGAACTGCGAAGGCTTCGGCATGGTCATCCCGCCCACGCGGCATGGCACCAGCAGCATCGTGCTCGCGCCGTATGCGGCGGTGACCCGTATGCGCTCGACCATGACATCAAAGGAGCGCTTG
>Ga0208694_1001588_pt1 | contig 26775 bp, 24 predicted proteins | sample AD_UKC078_MetaG_FD_184442 | JGI IMG/M metagenome (GOLD analysis project Ga0208694, IMG submission 184442) | Active sludge microbial communities of municipal wastewater-treating anaerobic digesters from USA - AD_UKC078_MetaG (SPAdes) (version 2) | ecosystem: Engineered > Bioreactor > Anaerobic >...
TTCTTCGACCGTTTTTCGCTGGATGATGCGATCGTCAGCTCCGGCGACATCAACATCACCGGGACATTGAAGGGTGGCGGCACCCTGAAATCCCCCGGAAACGACTTCATGATCCTGATCCAGAACGGGTCGCTCGCCCATCTCGAGCTGGGCGACCTCGAGATCCCCGAGGGCTTGAGCGGCAATATAACGCTGAACAACCGGACGATCACCTCGCACGACACCGTGCATATCGATCCGGGCCGCAACCTCGGCAGTCGGATCATTGTCGAGAACCTCTATGACCCCGATGTGCCCGGAGCGGATGGAAGTGTCTGGTCGGATATGGTCTTGAGAGGTGACATCACGAACATTGAGGGGACGATAGATATCATCAACGCAAGCGGCAGCATTGAATGCCTGGGCGACATCACCGGCGATGAGGTGAGCATATTCGCGGCCCGCGAGTTCGCCCAGAGCTATACACCCGGTGTGTGGCATTCACCGGATTCCCACATATCCGGAGGGAGCATCTCGATCAGCGGGCAGATCCTCAACATCAGGGGAACGATCCAGAGCGGGATCCCTATCCGGACGATTACCATCCCGGAATTCGATCCCGCCTCCCTTGTGGAGGGAGCGGACGGAAAGAAGCTGATCCCCACGACCGGCGACAGCAACATCAAGGCATACTGGGACGATGAGAACCAGTGCATCCAGCTCGTGAACGTGAAGATTACGGGAGGAAACATCACCCTGGCAGGCGAGATCGTGAGCACCGGCGGCGGCAAGCTGAAGGTCATCGACGGATACGGCGAGATTGAGGTGACCAACCACTCCTCGCAGGACCTCGTCATCAACAGGCTCGACACGGGCAACCGGATCAGCGGCATGATCAAGATCACGGACACGGGCAAGCTCGATGACCAGGGCAACCCCCTGGTCACGGAGATCACCGGCGTAAACGGGGACCTCAGTGTTACCCAATATCGCACCCGGTGGGATGAGGAGAACAGCCGGGTCGTGGTGGTCGAGAACAGCATGATATCGGATCGCGTGGATGGCAGAACGACGCAATATGAGCCCAGAGAAGGGGCACGGTTCCTCGATCTCGGCGCAGGCCAGGCGATTTCCAACAGCAGAGTCTTGAATCCCTTGGAACAGCAAGTGCTCTATTTCTTCGGTCAGCAGGGGGATCATGCGATCGACATCGAATTCATGGGAAGCGACCGGTCGCGCTTAGACGTGACCAGCACGGGTGCCGCCGGCATCCTTCTCAACGATCGCATCGTGAACCGAAACGGGGACGTGTCTATCAGCAGCGGCCAGGGAAGCATCTTTAGCCTCAACGAATCAGCCTGGGTCTCGGGGACGAACATCACCCTGTCAGCGCCAGAGGGAGAGATTGGCAATGCCTCACAGGCCATACACATCGACACGAAGGGCGGCGTGCTGAGAACAGAGGCCGAAGGGCTGATCAACATCGCAGAGGTGGAAGGCGACCTCGTCATCGAGTCCCTGAACACCCGAGGCAACGCCCTGATTACCGCGGACGGGTCCATTTACGATCTTCAGGGAGCTCATGCTTCCATCATTGCGAAAGACATTACCCTTACCTCGGAAAACGGCGGGATTGGTTCAGTAGACAAAGGCCTCACGCTCGATTCCCTGGACGGGGTCCTCACAGCCAGGGCCAAGGATGGCATCTACCTCACGGAAACCAACGGGACAATGCGGGTGAACCGTGTAGCGAGCGCAGATGGAGACGTCACCCTGATTGCAGACGGCTCGATCGAAGACTACAATTTTCCTGAGGCTGACGAAGATACCATTGAACAGCTCGCCGATGCCAAGAACGATCTGAATCTCGGCAGTGAGGCCAAAGTCCAGGAGGCGATAGCTGCCTACAAACAGCAGAAGAAAACCGAATACCAGGCCGAACACCGGATTTCAGACAACGGTACGCCGTTCGAGCCGAACGATGACACCTATGACAGCACCTATGATCCAGACTGGGAATATATCCTCACAGAGGACGAAGAATTGGCCTTTGCCGAAAGCGTGTGGCGGGACGAGGATCTCATTAATGCAAAGAACATCCTGACCCTGCCCGGGGACATCACGGTCGACGAAGAGGCCAATGTCTCTGGCCGGAACATCACCCTGATCAGCAACGCGAACATCGGCTCCTATGGCGGTACCGTAATCATCGACAAGGCAGACATCGCCTCCGGAAACGTGACGCCCGAGGAGAGAGCGCTGCTCGTGCGCGCGGAGAAGGGCGAGGCTGCATACGATGAGCAGGGCAATGTCGTCGTTTCGCTGAACAAAGACCTCAACATCGAGGCATCAGGGAGGATCGACATCCGTGCCGGCGGCTACGTCTATCTGGATGTCGTCGATACCGCCGAAGACCATCCGCTGCATCTCAAGGCCGGCGCCGGCGGGCGGGTCGATATTGCTGCAGCGGGAGGCGACCTCGTCATTGAATCCTTGAGCACCCGAGGCGATGCCCTGATCCACGCAGACGGTTCCATTAACGATCTTCAGAGAATAAGCGCCACGATTACCGCAAAAGACATCACCCTTGTCTCGGAAAACGGCGGGATCGGTTCAGCGGACAACGACCTCACGCTCAACTCCCTGGACGGAGTCCTCACAGCCAGGGCAAAAGATGGCATCTACCTCACGGAAACCAGCAAGACAATGCGGGTGAACCGTGTAGCGAGCGCGGATGGAGACGTCGCCCTGATTGCAGACGGTTCGATCGAAGACTCCAATACCAGCGGCATGACTGGTGAAGAAGCCAATGTCTCGGGCCGGAACATCACCCTGATCAGCAAAGCGAACATCGGCGCCCCTGACGGAAATGGATCTGCCGAAGAGACCGCATCTAATGATTTCGATGTTGAGGTCTCAGGGAGAATCGATCTCCAGGCCTGGGGCGGTATGCATCTCGATGTCTTCCATACAGCCGAAGACCTTCCATTGCATCTCAAGGCCGGCGCCGGAGGGCGGGTCGATATTGCTGCAGCGGGAGGCGATCTCGTCATCGAATCCTTGAGCACCCGCGGCGATGCCCTGATCACCGCAGACGGTTCTATTTACGATCTTCAAGGCGCTCATGCTTCCATCATTGCAAAAGACATCACCCTTGTCTCGGAAAACGGCGGGATCGGCACGGCAGACAACGACCTCACGCTCGACTCCCTGGACGGAGTCCTCACAGCCAGGGCAAAAGATGGCATCTACCTCACGGAAACGAATGGAACGATGCGGGTGAACCGTGTAGCGGGTGCGGATGGAGACGTCGCCCTGATTGTGGACGGCTCGATCGAAGACTTCAATACCAGCGGCATGACCGGTGAAGAGGCCAATGTCTCGGGCCGGAACATCACCCTGATCAGCAATTTGAACATCGGCGCCACTGACGGGAACGCAATCACGGGCGAAGCCGGTACCACCGCTCAAGAATTCCGCGTGGAAACATCGGGGAGGATCGACATCCGGGCGGACGGATGTGTCAATCTCAACGCCCTCCACACCGCTGCGGACAGGCCGCTTCAACTGAGTGTGAGCGGCAGAACCGGCCAAATGGCCGATTCAGTTGATATCTCGGCCGCATCCGGACACTCAATACTCTTCGACACACTCTTTGCCCGCGAAGCAGAGATCGATGCTGAAGGCAATCTCGGCATCTCCCGCGCGCTCATCGATCAAAGGGCGCGGTTTACAGACCAACACTACAGCGTGGTCGTGAACAATGCACCCAGTGCCCTGGAGGATGCCGATATTCAGCTGTGTGCAAAGGGTAAGGAGTTCGAGCTCTTTTTCCCTGTGCAGGGCAATACCTTCCAGACAAACGCGCATGTGGTACACCTCCAGGATGATATCATCATCAGCGGATTCAACCCGGAAAGCAGTATCACCCGATTGTTGCCCAAGCTCCTCCTCTGTGCGGAACCGCAGGGAGATGACAGCGCCGGCGCAGATGAGGCCTCTTCGTCTCGGCGTTCCGCTTTGGTGCAGAGAACAGTTGATTACGATTCAGGCATGCTAGGCGTCGATGACGAAAATATCATCGTGGATGAAGAAGACGGGACGATTGAATGGGAGTAAACCGGGTCCGCTGTTTCCGGCGTTGATCAGACGGGAAAGGGCTTAAATAAAGAGGGCATGAGAAAATTTTTCGTGATACTGCTGGGGCTTGGTTTCTTTCTCCCGGGCGCGCATATCGAAGCACAGAGTGTCGACCCGGGCGCTGTGCGGGAGCGCGGGAAGGAAATGCAGGAATACTACCGCCTCGAGGAGACGCTGCGCGAACGGGAAAAACCTGCTCCCGAGGAAGGCCGGATAGAGGACAAGACAAAAGAGGCTCCCGAGCCGGGCCTGAGGGCCGAGGAACAGACGATCTTCGTAAGCCGGATCGAGACAAGCCGTTCAGAGGTGCTCTCCCAAGAGGAGATCCAGGGTATCACAGGGGAATACGAGGGGAAGAGCTTACGTATTACAGACCTCTTCGAGGTCATCCGCCGCATAAACGAGCTCTATGCCCGGAAGTCTGTTGCCGCACGGGCGGTCCTGCCTCCTCAGAAGGTGGAAAAGGGTATTGTCAGAATCGAGCTGATCGAGGGCCGGGTCGGAAACATCGCGGTGGAGGACAACAGGTATACGAGAGATTCGTTTTTTACCAATCGTACGACCTTAAAGAGCGGGGATATTGTCAGACTTGACGAGCTTGAGAGAAGTCTCGTTTTCATCAACAGCACCAGTGATGTAGACGCCCGGGCCGAGCTCAGGCCCGGCGGCGCTCCAGGCACAACAGACTGCATCATCAAAGTCAGGGAGCCTGAAAACTATCGGGCAGCCCTTTTTTCGGACAATGCCGGCAACGATACGGTCGGCCTGTACCGTTTTGGAATGATGCTTGGAAACAGGAGCCTCTTCGGCTACCGGGACAGTCTTTTCCTCAATGCCTTCTTCACGAAGAAGAAGGGCACGGTCGCGGGATCGGCCGCCTACAGCCTTCCGGTGGGCACCCTCGGGACCAGACTGGGATTGTCCTATGAATACAATCAGATAGAGATCATCTCAGGCCCTTATAAGGTCCTCGATATCACCGGTGAATCTTCCGAGGCGGGCATCGACCTGAGTCATCCGTTCATAGTGGATCCCGCCTTCAGGCTGAACGGGTTTACAGGGTTCCATTTCGAAGGGTCCTCCACAGATTTCGACGGCGAGACACTGTTCAGTACCAGGATCAGGACAATGAATGCGGGCTTCGACATCCAGACGATCGATGCAGGAGGCTCTTGGTTCACCCAGCACAGGTTCACGCAAGGGGTCCATGCATTCGGCGGAGATGTCGAGTTTCTCCGATACAACCCTTCCCTTCTGCGTCAGCAGATCCTTGCAGATGACTTGATGTTCATATTCAGGGTCAACGCCCAGCTCACGAGAAAAGAGAATCTCCCGCCTTCTGAGCAGTTCCAGATCGGCGGGGCGGCATCCGTTCGGGGATATCCCGAAGGGTTCCTCATCGGCGACAAAGGATATCTGATCAATGCAGAACTCCACTTCCCATTGCCTTTTACGGAAACCGGGGTCCTGGGCACAGGTGCCGGAGACAGGCTCAGGGGGATCGTCTTCGTGGACCACGGCGGGGCCTTTCCTTACAAGCCGGGCGGCGGGTCCATGACCCACCGCGACTACATTACGGGCGCGGGCCTCGGCCTGATAACGAATGTGTACGGGTTCCTCACCGCAAGGGTGAGCCTGGGAATACCCATAACCAATCGAGGCAGCGTGGAGGACAAGTACCTGTTGCATTTTCATATCCAGGCGGACCTCTTCTGAGAAAGAATATCTGAACGATATCCAGGCGGCTATGACCCATGCGCAATGCCGGCCGATAGTGTTTATTCTGATGTTGCATTTCAGACTTTTCTGCTGATATATTCATTCATCGGCATGGGCACATCATTTACGCAGGCAGAATCGGTTCCGGCAGCTCGCTCCATTGCCGTCGTTGCCGTTGCCCGGCTTTTTAAGACCTGCTTGGGATTTCCTGCATTGTGTTTCGGACGGGCTTTGGTCTGAACAGCCCGTTGATCCAAGGAAAAGCAGATGACAGTAAAACAGGAAATACGGCACATACACCAGCCTGTAATGAACGTAGCGCGGAAGGACTTTACCCAGCTGAGGAAAGACCTCACCGTGCAGCAGGCCCTGGAGGCAATCCGCGGAGAGGAACTGGGCGAGAAGATCGTCTACTTTTATGTAGTTGATGAAAACGACGTTCTGGTCGGGGTCCTGCCCACCCGCAGGCTGCTCGGCGCCCAGCCCGATCAGAAGATTTCCGATCTCATGGTCACCAATGTGGTAACTGTTCCGGAAACCGCGACCGTGCTGGATGTGTGCGAGCTGTTCGTCTTGTACAAGTTCCTGGCGTTTCCGGTCGTGGACGACCGGCACAGGATCACGGGGATCGTGGATGTGGGTTTCTTCACTGAGGAAGTCTTCGACATCGCGGAAAAAGAGCGCGTGGACGAGCTGTTCGAAACCATCGGCTTCCATATCTCCCAGGTCAAGGACGCGACCCCGGTGCGTGCATTCCGCTTCCGGTTTCCGTGGCTCATCGCCACCATCACAGGAGGCTCCATTGCCGCGGTCCTGGCAGGGTTCTTCGAGGTGACTATTGCCAAGAGCATCATCCTGGCGTTCTTCCTGACACTGGTGCTGGGGCTGGGAGAGGGGGTCGCCACGCAGTCCATGGCAGTCACGATCCAGAAACTGCGCCACACAGAGCCGACATTTGCTTGGTATTACCGGATGTTCCTCTACGAGTTCGGCACGGCCTTTTTGCTGGGCGCCGCGAGCGGGACAATCGTGGGGCTCATCATATTGCTGTGGGACGGGGCATTTCTCGCAGCCTTTTCGGTGGGAGCGAGCATCCTGCTGGCTATCTGCTGTGCGTGCATCCTGGGCTTGAGCGTGCCGACTCTCCTGCACTGGTTCAATCTCGATCCCAAGATATCAGCCGGCCCAGTCACACTCGCCCTGGCAGATATCTTCACCCTGCTGTTCTATTTCGGGGTTGCGACCCTGCTCCTGTAGACACCTCCAAATGCAGGTCCCGGGAGGTGACGGATAACCTCTATGGCACCCTCCATAGGCGGATCACAGAAACGACGCATGCGGTGACCTGACCTTCCTCTCCCTGATCAACCCTAAAAGGGTGTATCCCGGCTCTGACCCTTACCCTGTCACGGCCTTTGAACGATCCTCTTCCGCAGCTCCCGGGCCAGGTCTTCGAGGATATCGTCGAACTGCCGCCTCATGTCGATCATGTTCTGACGCATTCTGAGGATAACCTCGACCCCGGGAAGGTTGATGTCCATCTCCTCGATGAGGATCCTGGCGACCCGGATCTTGTCGATCTCCCGGCCCGGGAGCAGCTTCTCCCTTCCGGTTTCATCCGTGATCAGGGTGATGATATCCTCCTGTTCGAGTGTGGTGACGAGCTTTTGGTCGACGTGCAGGATCTCGATCACTTCCTTGATGGTCCAGGCATCCTTTTCCATGCGTTTTCTCCTGCGAGGGCATTTCAGGAAAGCCGTATTCCCGCACCCCAGCGGCGGCCGCTGACTGGAGAGAGGCTCTTGCACCACCTGATCACGCCGGTGCTCTCATTGATCTCACTGTACCGGAACTCTTCGGTTGCTTCCTCCAGGAGATGGATCCGGACCCTCTCGCCCGGCCTCATGCAACAGTCGCACTCGATGTACACCCCGTTTTCACAGGCATTGCGAATGGTTGCCTCGAAATAATCGACTCCCCGGGTGGCGAGGCACCTGAGCTTCAGGGGAATCCGTTCTGCGCTCCGCCTCTTTCTTTCTCTTCCTTCTTCAGGCGGCATCATCACTCTCCCCGATCGGGCACATTAGACACTGCATCTACCGAAAACGGACGCACCATAAGAATTATAGTAGAGGGAGGGCAAAAGGTGTCAAACCGGCCCGTCAGCATACATTCCCGTCATCGGCTTGTCACGCCCGCTCTTTCGTCCTATGGTTCAAATCCGGCTGTTCTTTGCCAAAATAGCAGGCCCCGGCATAAACTATCCCGAAGCCCTCCGCTTGTGCAAAGAGGCCGGAGGGGTGATCCTGCCGCACTCCTTGTCCTTTTCCTTTGATCCTCACCATACGAGAAGCCTCACCGCCACCAGGAAGAGGAAGCCCGCGACGAACATGCGGAAATAGTTCTGGGGCAGCCTATCCAGGAACTTCCGGGCGAGCCAGGCGCCTGCGAACGAGACAGGGATGCACAGGATGAGGGCCGCGAGCAGGGAGTTCCCAAGCTCGATACCGCCCAGCAGATATTGGGAAATCCTCGTGATGTCTATGAAGAAGGCAATGACTCCCGAGGTGAAGATGTAGACGTCCTTGGGAAGGTCGTATGCAGCGAGGAAGGCTCCCCGTACCGCCCCTCCCACACCGAACAATCCGGCCGACAGCCCCGACAGAGTGCCGCCTGCCACGGCTGTGGCCTGATTCCTCGGCAAGGACCACTTCCGGTTCGTGAACAGAAAGCCTACGTAGAGCAGCAGAAAGAGACCCAGTATTCTCTCAAGGGGAAGGCCCCGGGCCTTCAGGGCCAGAGCCGCTCCCAAGAAGCTCGCCGCAATTCCCGGAATTCCGAATCCCAGGATGAGTCTCCATGCAGCCCCTTTCCGAAAGAGAAGTATCTTCCAGACATCGCCGAAGAGATGAATGACCCCGACGAACAGAAGCGTGACCGGCAGAGGGACAAAGACCGTAAGCACCGGGACCATGATGGTGGACATGCCGAATCCCGTTGAGGTTCCTACGGCCGTGGCTATCAGGGTAAGGACAACGAGCAGAACAATCTCTGTCACATCGATGCCCCCTTTTATAAAAAGCATGGCCCGGCACCGGCGCCCACTTTCCCAAGTCCTTTCATAAAACTGAGTTTAAGAAGGATGAATCAGACTCCGCGAGGGGTTCCTGCATTGCCTTCGATTGCCGGAAGCAGAATGGAAAAGGTGGCACCCCTTCCCGGCCTGCTCCATGCGGTGATGGCTCCCTGGTGGTCCATGACAATCCTGCGTGCGATGGCCAACCCCATACCAGTGCCTCCGGCCCGTTTCCAGGTGGTGAAAAGGGGTTCGAAGGCGCAGTTCAGGGTCTCATCGTCCATACCCTCCCCGGTGTCGCGCACCATGATGCGAACATACACACCCGGTGCGAGATCGGGAGAGATTCGCAAGGCATCTTCCTCGTTCAGGAATGACCTGGCCACGTTCACGTCCAGCAGTCCCCCTTTCGACCGCATGGCATGTCCGGCGTTTTCACCCAAGTTTATGAGAACCTGTTTGATCTGAACGGGGTCGGCCATGGCTCGTGGCAAACCCTCACTGATTCGCCGGTGTATCTCGATCGTGCTGGGCAGGGCCGACCGCAGGAAGGCAAGTGCCTCTGTTACGATGGAGGCTATGTCTACGGGCCGCTTCTCCCGCACCTGCCTCCGGCTGAAGGCGACGATCTGCTTCACCAGGTCGTTCCCCAGAAGGGCTGCCTGCTTCGTTTCCTCCAGCATGGGATGAAGGTGCGAATCTTTGTCGATATCATCAAGGACGGTTTCCGTGTTGAGCACGATGGGTGTAAAGATGTTCTTGAGTTCATGAGCGATGCCGCCCGCCAGCCTGCCCAATGCCTCTATTTTCTGGACCTCGGTCATCTGCTCATGGAGCCTCGCCTCCTGAGTCATGTCGTGCACGAGGGCCACATAGTTGATCACCGCCCCTTCCTCGTCCCAAACAGGCGATACGGTCAGGTCCACCTCCATGATCGCTCCCGATTTCCGCCTTCTCTTCCGGTGGCCGGTCCATGGCTCCTGCTCATCAGTGATCCGGGCCAGGATATCCCGGTAATCATCACCCATGAAATACTCGCCCAGAGAGACGATGTGCCTGCCGACCAGCTCGTCCCGATGATAACCGCTGAACCGTTCGAAGGCCGGGTTCACATACTCTATGACCAGCTCCGGGCTGATCAGCACGATGCCCTCCCCTGCCTGCTCAACAGCGGAGGCAAGGCGGATGGTGTCGTGCCTCATCTTCTTCTCCAGCCTTGCATGAGCCTCTCTGAGCTGTTCCTGCGCATGTTTGAGCTCGGTGATGTCGCTGAAGATGACGAACGCGCCCGCCGGTTTATCCCCTCCGGGCAAAAGCCGGGGAATATTATCCACAGAAGCCCACCGCTGTTGTCCGAGCCTGGGATGGCGGAAGCCTATGACCCGGTTTCGGATAGGGTTTTCCTTCACGAACGCTTGATCCCGGACCGGGTTCTTCAGGCACTGGAGGTCTTCTTCGCAATGGAACTCCGGGAACCGGGAAAAGATCTCGTGCAGGCTCAGGCCGCACATCTCCCCCAGCTCCAGACCCGTGATCTCCTCTGCGGCCGGGTTCGCGGCCACGACCCTGTTTCCCTGGTCGAACTCCACGACCCCCTGGTTCATGGTGTCGTGGAGGAGCCGGTAGCGCTCCTCGGAGTTCCTCAGGGCGTTCAGGGTCTCCTTGAGCTCCGTGATGTTCTGCAGAACGATATTGACCCCTGCCGTCTTTCCCTCACTGTCCGCCACGGGGAGGTAGTGGCTGATCCACGTGCGGGCAGGCCCTCCGTAGGTTCCGGGGGGAGACTCGAGCTCCACGCCGAACCGCGGCCGACCCGATTCCACGACCGAGCGCGAGACCTGCTCTATCCGGTGTGCAAACACGGGCACGACCTCTCTCAACGGGCGGCCCGCGATTTCCGCGGCGGAAGAGCCGAACATCGCGGCGAGAGACCCATTGATCATCGCCACGTGCATTTCCGTATCGAGGATGCACATCCCCACGGGCAGAGAGTCGTAGATTCCCTCCAGGGCCAGCCTCGCCCTCCTCTCCTCATTGCAGGCCTTTTCCTCGGCATTCTTCCTGACCGTGACATCCTCGAGAAAGAGATCAACGTCCTTTCCCCGGCGCAGGCACCGGTAGGAGATCCAGCGGGGGGAAGGCCCCTGCCAGAGAAATTCTCCCGTGACCGGGGCGGATCTTCTCAGGGCCTGTCGGCATCCTTCGAGAATCCTTCCGGCGAGCATGCCGGGGACCTCGCGATCAAAGGGTCTGTCTTGAAGCTCGTGCCTTGTCTTCTGCAACAAACCGGCGGCCCTGTCGCTCACATAGGTGATCAGAAAGCCGCTGTCCAGACGGACAGTCCCGATGCCCAGGGCATCCAGAACCTCTTCTGCACCTGATGTCGCGTGCAGAGCCTTGTGTGTTCCTCGCTTCCCCTGTTCCTCTGTTGTCTGCATGGTCCCGCCATGAGTGAACCGGTTGTCCCCGTATATGCGCTCCGCAAACCCGGCTTCTTTTCAGCCGCCCATCTCACCCATGCCGCGCGGGTGACACCCTCCTGCTGGGCGCGGCAAGGTCACGGACAGCCGACAAGCAGTTTTCACAAAGGCTCAGGAGCCGGTCACAGGACATTCCCGATAAGATACCGTGCCGTTACCCGATAGATCGTCTCCGGGTATTTTTCGAGACATCTCCGGCAAGCCCGGCACAGCCAGACGGGCCCCTGCCGACGCGCGTCCCACAGGCTGATCGTCTCACCGCACATATCGCACTGACACACGATGCCCGGACCTTCTTCGATCATTTCTCCGGGCGAGGGTGGAAAATAAAACCTGACACCTGCTCCATAGAGACGGAGTCTCCCGATCTTGCGCTGTCTGGACCACCGGATCGTGCCGTTGGAGTCGTAGAGATGAGCACACTCCAGGACCCTGGGCACCTCCTGGATGAGACGGATATGCACCGGTTCTCCCGGCCGGAGTTCCTGGTCTGTTTCCAGATAGATTCCCTCTTCGGATACGTTATAGAGCGTTGCCTCGCAGGGAAAGACCCTGCCGCGGGCCGTGCACTCCACCTCAAGGGGAATCCTGCAGTCCTTTCGTGCATGTGTCCGGTGTTCGCTGATCTGTCCCATCATGTGCTCCTATCTTCTCTCGATGCTGTGGCCCCTTTTGTGAATACACGGATCGGTCTCCTTAAGACACATAGGATTGTAGTATGGACGGGATTCGGCAAATCAAGGGGCAAAGTGGAAAAATATTTCTCCTGTGCGCTCCCGCGGACGTCCTGTTTCCATCCGGGTGAGTCCTTACCCGGCCGAACTGTTGCAGGGCGCCGGAGAAACGCTACTCTGCGGCGGCCTTGAACAGGGCGCCCGATATCATGGGCCAGTTGCTGTTCAGGATCATATAGCGGGGGAGCTCGTAGGGGTCCTGATTCGAGCCCAGGGGAGCGAGAACCCGGCCCCACCGGATGGTGAATGCGCACTCGTAGCCCTCCTCCTTGAGCAGTCTCTTGGCAATGTCCGAGCGGACGCCGCTCGGATAGACGAACGAGGTCACCTCCACGCCCAGCCTCTCTTCCAGGGTCTTCTTCGAGAGCCTGATTTCCTTGACAAAGGCCTTGCTGTCCTCTTCGTAAAACTTCCGGCTCAGGAGCAGGTGATAGTAACCGTGACCGGCGATGTCGCAGCCGGCCCGGGAGAGCTCTTTGAGCTGATCCCAGGTCAGCGCATAGGATTTTTTGCCGATGATGTTCGGGTAGATGCCCAGGACAGGCCTGATGCCCCGCGGCTCGAACACCTGGCGATAGGCCTGGTACACGCTCTGGTTGCCGTCGTCCACGACGACGAGCACGTTCTTCCTGCCCGTGATCGTCCCCTCGCGCAGATCTGCGTAGGTCACGAAGCGGAATCCCTTGCCCGCGAGCTCGTCCATCTGCGAACCGAGCTCCTTTAGAGAGACATCGTAGTCGAACCGCCCGTTGCCGTGGAATGAATGGTAGCACAGGACGAATACCTGATCGTCTGCTGCGCGGGCCTCGGCCCATCCGTCAATGCCGAAGAGGATCATCAGCATCACGGCCCAGAAACACGTACGCGCCTTCTTCTTCATGGCGAAAAACTCCGATTCATGGTGAAAAACCCTGATACGACTGCAGCCTTCACATGTCCATCATATATCCGAACCCGGGCGGCTCCGCCAGATAAAATTCTTCAGCCCTTGCCGTACAAGATTTCACGTACACCCCTTCCACGCGTCAGCCTCAAGGAGATCACAGGTCCTGCCGCTTCAGGTACATGCCATTGATCAGGCCTTCCGGGGCGATCTGCGGTGAATCGAGCCATCAGAGAAATTGAGGGAATATCAGGGGATATCCCGATACCGCACCCTCGACCACTCCTGCGCAGCGGCCTGCACCGGATCCCACGGGCCGCTCAGGGGCGGGGCGTAGGAAAGATCGAGGCCGCTTATCCCGTCAACGGGCATTTCATGATACAGCGCGGCGGCCAGGACATCGATTCTCTTGGATATCTCGCTGCCGTACGGGCCGAGGATCTGGGCGCCGAGCAGTCGCCCGGTCTCCCGGTCGCCCGTGATCCGGATGTTGAGCCGTCCTGCGCCGGGGTAGTACGCCTTGTGGTCCCATGCGGCATATCCGATGCTCAGGGGAGCAAACCCGGCGGCTTTTGCCTCTGAGTCGCGCAATCCGGTCCGCGCGGCAACCAGGTCGAAGATCTTCACCGCCTGGGTGCCGAGCGAGCCCGGGAACACCGCGTCACCGCCGGCAGCGTTCTCGCCTGCGGTATATCCCTGCTTGTGCGCGGTGGTTCCCAGCGGCAGGTATTGGTATTGTCCGAGCACGCGGTGCCATGTCTGCACGCAGTCGCCGGCCGCAAAGACATGCGGCACGCCGGTCTGCATCCTCCTGTTCACCCTGATGGCCCCGAATTCACCGATCTCGACACCGGCCAAAGCCGCCAGGCCCGTGTTCGGCCTTGCCCCGGCCGCCACGAGCACCAGGTCGGCATCCAGGGAGAAGCCCTGATCGCCGATCACCCTCAGGCGTTCTCCGATGGGCTCAACCGCCCTCACCGGCATCCCGGTCGCCACCTGCACGCTGTGGCGCTCCAGGCCCTCGCGCACCTGAACCCCCAGCTCGGGATCGACCGTGGTGAGGATGGTGTCCGCATACTCGACCACGGTCACGCGCATGCCCCGGCGCGTGAAGGCATCGGCCATCTCCAGGCCGATATACCCGCCGCCGATGATCGCCGCATGCACGGGCCTGTTTTCCTCCAGAAAGGTCTTCAGCGCGATGCTGTCTTCGACCCACCGGAGAAAAAACACCCCGGGCTGGTCAATGCCCTGGATATCCGGCCTTACGGACATTGCGCCCGTTCCGATGACGAGTTCGTCATAGCCGAGCGAAACCGCGCGTCCCTCCGGTGAGGTCACCAGGACGATCCGCCGGTCCGGGTCGATCGCTTCGGCCCGGTGCCCGAGCAGGAGCCGGATGCCGGTCTGCTCGATCTCCGAGACGCTCCGGTGCGCCAGCATGCGCCAGTCGGGCGTCTCGCCGCTGATGTAAAAGGGGAGACCGCAGATACTGAAGTTGGGGAACTTATCGGCGACGACCATGGTGACCTCGAGGCGCGGATCGATCTCCCGGGCCCTCAGGCCCGCGCTGACGCCGGCATCGCTGCCGCCGATGATCAGTAGTCTTTTCATAACATCTCCACGTTCTAATCCGGCCCTGCAACACACCCCCGGAAGTGCACCCGCTACCGGCATGCATTCTCTCCCTTCGATCAGTACAGGAAGAGGTCCACGGCGTACCCGGCAATGACCGCGATCAGAAACACATTGATCATGAATGCGATTAAAAGCCTTTTCCTGAACATGGAGCCCAGGATGATCATCTCGGGGATGCTCGCCCCGGCCCCGCATATGATGAGCGCGAGCACCGTGCCCGATCCCATGCCCTTCCCCACCAGTGCGGCGCTTATGGGGATGATGGTCTCGGCCCTGATGTACATGGGGATGCCTGCAATGGCGGCAATGGGGATGGCCCAGGGATTGCCCGGCCCTGCCAGCCGGACGACCAGGTCCTTCGGAAAGAAGCCATAGATGAAGGCGCCGATGCCCGCCCCGAGCAGCAGATACCAGAATACGCCCTTGAACGTGTCGATCGCGGACGATAAAGCGTTTTTCATCTTTTCTCTGAAAGATACTTGCGTTGATTTCACAGAACCTCTGTCTGCGCTGAAATCCGCAGTGCAGCACGATGACTGCGCGGTTTTCAAGCCCGCGATTTCGGGCTCACAGGAGCAGCAGGCGCCGGACGACTGGTGACTCGGCAGGGTGATCAGGGCTGGCTGCTCGCCCGACGGAGCGCAGCATCCAGCGGAGGGCATGATCTTGAGGAGATCGTTCCTGCCCCCGGCCTCTGTGCTGCAGCAGGCTGTCTGAATGCTTCCCAGGGGCTTGACCTGCCGTTCCATGCCGAGCCGCGACAGCAGGGCCGCTGCAGTCATGGAGCCGAGGAAAGTGACAGCGGCATACACTGCAGTGATCTTCAGACCGAACAGCGTGAGCAGAAGCGCAATAATCACCGGGTTGAGAACCGGCGAGGAAAAGAGAAACGCCATGGTGGGTCCGAAAGGCACGCCTCCCCGGAGCAGTCCGACCGTTATGGGGACCGTGGAACAGGAGCAGAATGGGGTGAGGGCGCCGAGGCCCGAGCCCAGGATATACTGCATCAGGGTGAGCTTGCCCGACAGATACTCCCGTACGCGCGAGGGCGGCAGATACTCCATCAGCACCCCGATGAGAAAAGAAACAGCCAGAAAGATGATCACGAGCTCCCCGGCAATGATCAGAAAGAATTTGCCGGCAGCGATGAAACTATTTATTCCGAACATCTGAAAACCCCCTTTCTCAGTGTGTGAGGAAATAATCAAGCCACGATCGCGACAGCAGGAGACATGCACGGTTGTCAGGTCCTTGCCGGCACCAGGAGCAGCGGGACCTCGGTTCGTCTCGACACGGAGTGGCTCACGCTTCCGAGAAAGATCTCTCCGATATAGCCTCTGCCCTGGCTGCCCATGACCGTGAGCGAGATGTAGCCGCGTTTGAGCCGGGAGAGGATCTCCTGCTTGGGCGAGCCATAGGCCAGCTCTATCCTTACATCGCGCACCCCTGCTTCTTCGAGCTCTGTCTTGAGCCGCTCCATCCGCCCGGTGTCGATCCGGTTGAACTCTTCGAGACGGTTTTGCAGATGCGGGGAGATCTTCGCCCTGTCCTGCACATGGAACAGGGTGATCGTCCGCGCCCCGGATCTGCCGATCTCCTTCACGTAGTCGAAGGCGAGCTCGGCATTGTCCGAAAAATCGGTGGGAAAGAGCACGTGATCGAGCGGCCTGCACTCGGTCTCCACGCATACGGTCCGACCCTCTTCGCACCTCATCTTCAGATACAGGATCAGAACCGGCCTGGTTGCGCTGTGCATCACCGATGACGCGGTTCTGCCCAGCAGCAGCTCGCCCGCCAGGGTCCGGCTCTGCGATCCGACCACGATCATGGAACAGTTCTTTTCTTCGGCGATGCGGTTTATCTCGATGTGCGGCAGGCCCAGGACCATCATGCCCTCTGTCTTGAAGCCCAAACCTTCGAGCGTCTTTTTCTGCTTTTCGAACAGGGGCCTGGAGAGCTCTATGATCTCGTTGCCGAGCGTGCCCACATCGCGGATATTGAAGCAGTGGACCAGCACCGCCTCGCGTGTGCCCAGGCCCTTCCAGACGCCAAGTGTGCAGATCACCGCATCGGACGCATCGGCCAGGTCGGTTGCCGCCAGAATCTTCGAGAACATGGCTTGTACTCCTTACTGTTGAATTACGCGCTTCCCGCCTTTGGCTCAAACCAGCCTCGGGTCCGCAGGCAGATGTTCACCAGCATGAGCATGACCGGGACCTCGATGAGCACGCCCACCACGGTCGCCAGGGCCGCGCCCGACGACAGGCCGAAGATCATGGTCGAGGTCGCGATCGCCACCTCGAAATGGTTCGACGCCCCGATCATGGCAGCAGGCGCTGCGTCGGCATAAGAGAGCCTGAGCAGCTTTGCCAGGAAATACCCGAACCAGAAAATCAGATTGGTCTGGATGAAGAGCGGGATCGCGATCCACAGGATCGTCAGCGGGTTCGCGACGATCACGTCGCCCTTAAATGAAAACAGCAGGACCAGGGTGGCCAAAAGCGCGATGATCGTGATCGGGGTGAGCACGTGCAGAAACTTTTCCTCGAACCACAGGAGACCTTTGGTGGCGATGATCCATTTCCGGGAGAAATACCCCAGCACCAGCGGAAGGGCAACATAGATGCCGATGGAGAGAGCCAGGGCCTGCCAGGGAACAGGGAGCCTGCCCACGCCGAGCAGGAAGCCGCCCAGCAGGCCATAAAGCACGAGCATGGTGAGCGAGTTGATGGCCACCATCACCAGTGTCAGGCCGTCGTTGCCGCGGGCCAGATACCCCCAGACGAGCACCATGGCCGTGCACGGGGCGATGCCCAGCAGCACGCACCCGGCGAAGTAGCTCCTCCACAGGGGGATCTCGAGCATCTTGACGCCCTCGCTGAGCACCACCACCCCGGCCCCGTGCGCAGCCCCGACCGGCAGGTCCAGCCCGAAGGGCATCCTGACGAGGTCCGTGGCCTCAGGCCCGATAAAGCCCCGGAACAGAACCCCCAGGAACAGCATGGCGATGGCATACATGGTGAACGGCTTGATCGCCCAGTTGATGAACAGCGTCAGCAGGACCGGCTTGCCGCTCCTGCCCGCCCGGATGACCGAGCCGAAGTCGATCTTGACCATGATGGGATACATCATGAGAAAGAGCGCGATGGCGATCGGGATCGACACCACCGGGGCCTCGCCCACGAAGATGGACATGCTGTCGAGCTCTTTCGCCAGCCCGGGGGCGATCTTTCCCAGGATGATGCCTCCGATGATGCACAGCCCCACCCACAGAGTCAGGTACCGTTCGAACACGCTCTTCATTCTCCGGTCGCCGTACTGGTGCGCCTCATTACCCATATGCGTCTCCTGTTCAGCTCAGCACGTGTTCGACCGCCTTACCCGCCGTGGGATTTCTTCATTCTCTGTGACCTGCACAGGTCCTCCCGGTCGGCTGAGATGACGGCATCGAGCTTCAAGCGGTCTTCCGCGATCACGTCAGCCTGCGAAAACTCCTGAACGAGCCAGTGTTTCACAAGAATGGGAAACGATCCGGAAAGGCGGTAGTGCACCCATCGCCCGTCTTTGCGGGATTCCACCAGGCGCGCGTTCTGGAGCACGCTCATGTGCCGCGAGACCGTGGCCGGGGCCAGCCCGAGCATCTCGGTGATCTGGCATACGCAGAGCTCGTCGTGCTCCATGAGCGCCGCGACCGCACGCAGGCGGTTGCCGTCCGAAAGGGCCTTTGTTACATTGAGTGTCGTGTTCATGAGAGCGCCCCCTGATTGTTATATTTAGCAACATATCGAAATATATAGTACCGAACCATCCTTGCGTTTTCAAGCGCAGACAATGCCTGCCGCTTGATGCTCCTTACTTGCCGCTTTTTGTTCCTGCCCCTCGACGAGGGGCTCTGTCAACCGGTCATGTCCGTCCGAAGAGCGGGAGTTCCTTCGGGAGAGTTGCGTTGCCGGCAAACCCGATCCTGACCTTTTCTCCCTCCACGATAACTGGAACCTGCATGTTCCCCCCGGAGTATGCGAGCATCTCCTTGAGCCTCTCCGGATCCTGGTCCACATTCACGTAGATCGCCCTGTCTCCATAGACCGACCTGGCCTGCCGGACATAGGGTCAGGTATCGGTGCCGTAGATAAAGATCCTGTCACTCATCACAAGGCATCCTTTTCTTTCACTATTTTTTTAGGTTCTTGTCCGGTGCCGCATCCCGCCGCTCAATTCTCTATCCTCGCGAACACGGAGATCTGCAGCTTCGAACGGATCGGGCTGTCCGTTTCCAGAACGATCCTGTCGCTGTACTGCCCGGCGTTCTTTTTCGTATTTCTGACTGTCAGCAGGTATGTCCTCCGCCCTCCGGTCTTCTTCTCTTCCAGATGAAGTTCTATGTGTTTCCCGATCATTGCCCGGACGCTTTCGATCCGGAAGGGATACCTCTCCCTCGGGAGGATGTTCACGGCCGCCTCTGTTGTCTCACCGACCCTGCCGATAAGCCGCACCCGCTCGGGCTCGATCACTGCGAACTTCTCGACCGGCCCGGTGACGGTTACGCTCAGACCCGGCCGGGCCTGGTCATTGGTGATGATCCGCACGGTCTCGCGGATCACCTCTCCGCCGTAACCCTGTGTCGAAACCTTCACCGTTATCTTTCCCTCGCCGCCGGCGGGGATCTGCTTCACGCTGGAAGCAGCCGTGCACCCTCAACCGGCGTCGAGCTTGACGATCTCGAGCGTTGCAGAGCCGGTGTTCTTCAAGATGAAATCGTGCTCCACGTCCACGCCTTCCACCACGGCGGGAAATTCGTACACGCTCTTTTCGAGGACCGCCCGGGGCTTGCTCTCTGCCGCGTGAGTCCCGGAGAAGAAGCTCAAGGCAAGCACGATGGCCGTCCATCCGAAGACCGTTCTTCTCGTTGACTGCACTGAAGGTTCGACGCTGTGCTTGCCCGCTTTCAGAATTCCATACAAAACCCGTTTTGCCATCTATCGTATCTCCATCGAGATCACCGCCCCGTGCCGCCTGCGGACGCATCGTCAGCCGGATCGGGCTCTGCGCCACGCGAAGTACGGTCTGCCGGGGCAGAATCCAGTCCCCCCTTTCTCAGGGTCAGGAAGAGAAGGAACAAGGAAAGCACGAGAAACGAAATGTCTCTGAAGACCGTCAGCAGGGTCATGTCGTTTTCCGCTGAAGCAGCGGTGAAGCATCCGCAGCCGATGTCGAGACCCCGCGCCATGTTGAACACCAGCGCGCTTGCAAAAACGGCCAGCAGGCCGGTGGCCGCCGAGACCGCGCCGGGCATCCAGACGTTCAGGACAAGCATGGCCCCGACGATGAGCTCCAGCCAGGGCAATACGAGCGCGGTGATGTTGACGAGGCTGCCCGGCAGAATCTGGTAGTTGTAGACGGTGGCGGCGAATGCGGCGGGATCGAGAATCTTGTGAATGCTCGCGTAGACGAACGTCACCCCCAGGACGATGCGCGCGACATGGTATGCGGCGCGGACAATGCCGCCCCGCCTGTCCGGCATGCCCGCATCGCCGCCGGGAGCGTCGCGGCCCGCAGTGCTGCACGATATCCCGCAGAGCATGCCCCCGTCGCCGCAGTCCCTGGTTTCGAACTGGAGAACCGGGTGATCGATCCCGAAGGAACGGCTCAGCACGGTTCGGATGCGCTCCGCCGTCCTTTCGGTCTGACTCAGGGCCTGGTCAGGGACCACCACGTGGCAGGAAAAGGCTACGCCCGAAGCATCCAGGGGCCAGGCATGGACATAGTGAACCCCCGATACCCCCGGCAACCCGCACAGGGTGCGGCGCACCTCATGAAGATCCAGACGCTCGGGCGTGGCGTTCATCAGTATGGACACCGACTCTTTCAGGATTTTCCAGCAGTTTACCAGGATATAGGCGACGATGAACAGAGACAGCACCGGGTCAAGCCAGTACCAGGGCCTCCATATGAGAACGAGCCCGCTGATAAGCACCGCCACGGAGGTCATGAGATCTCCCATCATGTGCAGAAAGGCCCCCCGGATGTTGATATTATGGCCCGCATCCCGATGAAGGAGCCATGCCGAAAGGCCGTTGCCCACGATCCCGGCCATGGCGGCAAGGATGACGATCTGCCCCAGGACCGCCTCGGGATGGTACATCCTTTTGACGGCATGGTAAACGATGAAGGCCGATGCCGCAGCCAGGATCGCACCGTTCACCAGGGCGGCAATGACCTCGGCCCTCCGGTATCCGAAGGTGTTGTGGGTCGAGGCTCCGCGTCTGCCGATCCTGTAAGCAATGTACGAGATGAGCACGGCGGTGAAATCGCTCAGGTTATGCAGGGCATCGGAGATCAGGGCCATGCTGTGGGCAAAGAGCCCTCCTGCGATCTGGACCAGGGGTATGAAGAGATTGAGCGCGAGAGTGGCCAGGAGCCTTTTTTCCGTGCCGTTCTCACCGGAAAACGCATGTGCGTGGTGCCCGTGGCTCTCGTGGTTCCCGCGGCACCCCTGAGGGAGAGGCGGCCCGGGGTCCTCGCATGCGCTTAAGATCTTATCGCGGTCTTTTTCGTGGTTATGATCCACCTGAGCTCCTCTCACGTTCATCGGGCTTAAGCCCCTGTTCCACCGGCAGGCCGGCTTCCAGCCAGAGAGTCCATCCGTTCACGAGAACCCTGACCTCTTCGAAACCGAACTCCTTGAGAATCCCGGCGAGGTCGTGGCTCAGGCTGCAGGCCTCCCCGTCACAGTAGGTGATCAGCGGCGTGTCCGGTGATATGTCTCCGGCCGTCTCTTCTAACACGAGATCCGCATCGTCCAGGGGAAGGCTGCGGGCGCCTCTGATGTGCCCGCTCAGGTACTCCTCCCCGGAGCGCGCATCGAAAAACACTGCGCCGCTTTCATGGAAGAGCCGGGCCGCTTCCTCAAGGGAGATATCCGTCCGGTTGCCCTGCCCGTCTCTCAACCGTGCTTCCGGGGACCAGTCATGAACGAGCGGAATGCCATCCGAGCGCAGGGCGTTCGTCCCGGCGCCGAGAGCAACAGCCAGGACTATGATCACCAGGGTCTGCCACAGGGCCTGCCGCACGGCCCTGATCTCGATGATGCCCTCAACAGGAGATTTCATGTTTTCACCTTTAAGTTTTCCATCATATCAAACCTCAATCGTTCTCTTCAACGCGTGATGAACGGATCGATGATGAAGTAGAGGCCCAGCAGAACGATCAGAGCGCCCGCGCCTTTTCGGAACACGTTCGCCGCACTGTTCCATGCGCTGTTCTCCAGGAGGCGCTTCACCGCGGCCGTGGAGCTGCCGGCAGCCATGATGGGAAGGCAATGGCCCACGGCGAAGAGCACGATCAGGATCACCCCGGTGAGAATTTTTTCCTGGATGGTGATGATGGCCAGGATGGGGGCGATAAACCCGAAGGTGCAGGTCCCCGACAACACCCCATAGGCCAGGCCCAGGCCGAAGGCTCCCGCGATCCCCCGGAAGTTGAGCCGGTAGAGCAGGCTTCCCGACATGGAGCACTTCTCCACCCCGAGCATGCCCAGGGCCACCCAGATGAGAACCCCGCCCACCAAGACTTTCCAGAAGTTGCCGACGTCGCCGAGCATCCGCCCGAGCAGCGCGCATATCACACCCACCAGGGCGATGGTGATAAAAAGCCCTACCGTGAAGGCCACGGAATAACCGGCTGCCGAGGACGTCTTCACCTCGCTGCGCTGGCCTGCGACATAGGCCACGATCAGGGGGATGGAGGCGAGGTGGCACGGACTCAGCAGCACGCTGACCGCTCCCCAGGCAAAGCACCCTGCCGCGGCGACCAGAAGGCCCCCTGTCATCCACTGATTGATGGTTATGAGAAATTGCTCGAGCATGCCCTGTTGGCTCCTCTCCCGTGAACGGACACCACGTTCAGCGTGTGCGGAAATTCCTTAAAAAATAGAACTCAGAAGGATGATTCAACCGGCTCTTCGTGCAAGAACTCGCCGCGGCCCCGAGCGTTACCTCTCCAGGGTCGAACGGCCGGACCCTTCCCGGCCGCTTCTTCACCCCTGCACCCCCATTTTCCCCAGCTGTTCGACGATCGCATCTTCCGACATGAAGCCCACGTGCCGGTAGACCTCCTTGCCTTCACGGTCGAAAAAGACCTGGGTGGGAATGGCCCGGACCTTGAACCGCGCCGCCTGGTCCCGGTGGTATCGCAGATCGATGAACACGATGGCGGCCTTGTCTTTGTAGCGCTCTTCCACCTTTTTCAGGATCGGCTCCATCATCTTGCACGGGATGCAGGACCCGGCGCCGAGGTCCACCATGGTCACCATGCCCTTGACCGGAATTGCAGGGATTTTTTCTGCTTGAGCCTGCGCGACTCCGGAAGTGATGAGCATTCCGATGAAGAACAGGGCGAATATGAGATATCTCAACTTCATCTTTCCTCCGCTCTTTTTTAGGCTATTTCAAGATCATGACTTTCTTATGGCCGTAATAATCGCCGACCTGGCATAATCTTCGAAACCCGAGCCCGGAAACCAGTCCTTGATATATTCTTTGCTCTCCTCCTTCACCGTTATGACGATATCCACGAAACCCGCCGCGCGGAGCATGCGCTCGAGGTCCTTGACCGGCGTGGCGCCGGCAACGCATCCGCAGTATGCATCATTGTCCTGTTTTTTCTCCATAGGAAGCTCGCGGACCGCGACGATATCCGAGATCGCCAGACGCCCGCCCTCCTTCAGTACGCGGAAGGCATCGGCAAACACCTGCGGTTTATCGGGCGAAAGGTTGATCACGCAGTTGGAGATGATGACATCGGCTGTCTTGTCGGCCACGGGCAGATGCTCGATCTCGCCCAGCCGGAACTCCACGTTGCTGCATCCTGCCTTGGAGGCATTCGCCCGGGCCTTGGAGATCATCTCCGGCGTCATGTCCACGCCGATAACCCTGCCCTCATCCCCCACCTGCCGGGCGGCCAGAAAACAGTCGAATCCTCCGCCGCAGCCCAGGTCCACCACGGTCTCTCCATGGTGCAGGTCTGCAATGGCCTGGGGGTTTCCGCACCCGAGGCCCATGTCGGCGCCTTCGGGGACAGCGGAGAGCTCCTGCTCCGAATACCCCAGCTTCTCCGAGATGCCCGCTGCCGGCCCCACAGAGCAACAGGTACCGCTCCCGCAGCAGGAGCCGCCCGATACCGCCACCTGGGAATAGCGCTCCCTCACGAGCTGTCTGGTGTCGTCGTGAGAAAGAATGTCGTTCACGTTTTCCTCATGGTTTTCTTTCATGGATATGCCCCTTTCCGTTCGCGATCCCTTACCCGAGGATTGCCTTGATGTCCTTGACCGAGAGCACCTTGCCCACCACCTTCACCTCGCCGTCAACGGCCAGAGCCGGGGTCAGCATGACGCCGTATTTCATGATCTCGTTGATGTCCGAGACCTTTTCCACCTCGATCGGCCTGCCCAGCTCTTTGGCTGCCTCTTGAGCATTCTCCGTCAGTTTTTTGCACTTGGCGCAACCTGTTCCGAGAATCTGTATCTTCATCCTGTCAATCCTCCTTGTTTCTTTTCTGTTTTCTTCTTATGCCATCATGAAGCCGAAAATCCACCCGCTCAGAGTGGCCATGGTAATGACGAGCGCGACGAACACGGCTGTCTTCTTCGTTCCCAGAACGCTGTAGATCACCAGCATGTTGGGAAGCGAGAGCGCGGGCCCTGCAAGCAGCAGGGCGAGCGCGGGTCCCTTGCCCATTCCCGCGCCGAGCAGGCCCTGGAGGATGGGTATTTCGGTCAGCGTCGCAAAGTACATGAATGCCCCCACGAACGAGGCGAAGAAATTCGCCGCGAGCGAGTTCCCCCCCACCGAGCCCGCGATCCAGCTCGAGGGGATGAGCCCGGCCTCCCCGGGCCGGCCCAGCAGAAAGCCAGCCACCAGCACTCCGGCAAAGAGAAGCGGCACGATCAGCTGGGTGAACCCCCAGGTCTGTTCGAGCCAGTCGCGGCCTTCTTCGGTGCCTTTTGCCAGGAGCAGGATCAGCGCCACGACGCCTGCGAGGAAGGGAACGGTCGGATTCCCGGGAAACGCAAAGGCCAGCGCTGCTACCGCAGCCGCTGCAATGGCCATGTGCCTGACATTCACACCGAACCACCGTACCATGATCACGGCGAGCGCCACCCCGAACAGGGCGGTGAACACCCACTTGTTCTGGTAAATGAATGCCGAGACCCCTCCTGTGCTCTGGCCCCAGTTCGCGAACACGAGGATCCCCACCATTGACGCGAAATAGAGCCCGGTCTGCCACAGGGGCCTGCCATCATCTTCCTGGGGAATCGCGGCCTTCATGCTCGCGCGCTCATGTTCTTCCTTCCTGAAGAAAAAGGCCATGAGCAGGCCGATGACGATGCTGAAAGCCACTGCGCCCACCGCCCTGGCGAGCCCGAGCTCAGGCCCCAGGACCGCAGCGGTCAGCACGATGGCCAGCACGTTGATGGCGGGCCCGGAATACAGGAAGGCCGATGCCGGGCCGAGCCCTGCCCCCATCTTGTAGATACCCGCGAACAGCGGCAGCACGGTGCACGAGCACACGGCAAGGACCGATCCGGACACCGATGCCACGCCGTATGCCAGGACCTTGTTCGCGCCCGTACCGAGGTACTTCATCACGGACGCCTGGCTGATGAAGACCGCGATGGCGCCTGCGATGAAGAACGCCGGGATCAGGCAGAGCAGGACGTGCTCCTGCGCATACCATCTGGCCAGGTGAAAGGCCTCCAGGATTGCCGAGTCGAACCGCCCCGTCCCTATGGGCATGAAGTACACGACGATGAATACGCCGATGAAGATGGCCGGTTTTTTCCATTCCTCGCGCAGACTCATAGTTCCTTCTCCCCTTGTCCGCACCTTCTGCAGGCCTTGCCCGGGGTCGTCATTCCGGGAGCATCGGGCCGGTCTTGTGCGCCGCCGGCGAGCACGGCCTCGATGCAGCCCATGAACTCGAGCACGCACGGGACCTTGAGCCGGTAGAACATCTGCTTTCCCCGTTTCTGTACATCCACGATCCCAGCCTGCTTCAGCACGGAGAGGTGCTTGGATACCGTGGAAAAGTCCGCGTCCACTGTTTCGAGAAGCTCACATACGCAGTGTTCCCCTTGAGCCAGCTTTTCCACCATCCAGAGCCTGGTGGGGTGAGCAAGGGCCTTGAGCACTCTCGCCCTTGCATGATACAATGCCTTTTTGCCTTCATCCATTCCACCGTCTCCAGTCATTTTCTTATTTGGCTATTTAACCAAATGACCGATTCTAGTCAATACCGATTTTTTATGGGCTCTATCTCGCTTCTTCAAGCGGACGAGCATGAGACAGTGGCATTTCCTTATTCTTTCCCGCGAGATATTGAGATACCATCCCTCTTTTCGCAGAAAGAGAGGTCATTTTTTCAATCAATAAAATTGGGGTATTGACTTTTCAAACTTTTTGCCCTATCGGATATTAGCACTCGCTGGGAGCGAGTGCTAATACTACTGAGTTCAGGAGGAGTTTATTATGAAAATACGGCCTTTACAGGACCGGATTATCGTACAGCGCGTCGAAGAGGAACAGAAGACGGCCGGCGGCATCATCATTCCTGACACGGCCAAGGAGAAGCCCCAGATCGGCAAGGTGATTGCGGCGGGCAAAGGCAAGAAGACCGAAGACGGAAAGGTCCTTCCCATGGATGTGAAGAAGGGGGATAAGGTCCTCTTCTCCAAGTATTCCGGCTCCGAGGTCAAGATGGACGGCGAGGAATACCTCATCATGAGGGAAGACGATATCTTAGGGATAGTGGAATAATCGAAGAGGAGTATACCAATGAGTGCAAAGAAGATCATCTACAGCGAGGAAGCCCGGTCAAAGATGCTCACAGGCGTCAACAAGCTTGCCAATGCCGTGAAGGCGACCCTTGGCCCCAAGGGCCGTAATGCGATCCTGGACAAGATGTTCGGCTCCCCGAATGTCACCAAGGACGGTGTAACCGTTGCCAAGGAGATCGAGCTCAAGGACAAGTTCGAGAACATGGGCGCCCAGATGGTCAAAGAGGTCGCATCCAAGACCTCCGACGTTGCCGGTGACGGCACCACTACGGCTACCGTGCTCGCTCAGGCCA
>Ga0208694_1001604_pt1 | contig 26611 bp, 17 predicted proteins | sample AD_UKC078_MetaG_FD_184442 | JGI IMG/M metagenome (GOLD analysis project Ga0208694, IMG submission 184442) | Active sludge microbial communities of municipal wastewater-treating anaerobic digesters from USA - AD_UKC078_MetaG (SPAdes) (version 2) | ecosystem: Engineered > Bioreactor > Anaerobic >...
GAAAAAACAGTGATGACGCATATTTTAGAGTTACACCCGACAGTGTAAGAGTACTATTGCGCGAAAACCAAGGCAAAGCAGCTAAAGGTGGATTTGCTATTGGCGGAGTTTCAGCAGGTAAGGCAGCGCCTCAAGACCTCTTTTTTATAAACTCAGATAGCGCACGTATCTATATAAATACCGACACAGCTAAGGCAGCCAAAGGCGGATTTGCTATTGGTGGAGTTTCGGCAGGTAAAGGGCTACCAGCGAAAAATATCTTTGTTGCGACAGCCGACAGCACGCGTATTTACGTAAATGCCAATGCAAGCAAGGCAGCTAAAGGTGGATTTGCTATTGGAGGGGTTTCAGCAGGGAAAGGAATCTCTCAAGACCTCTTTTTTATAGACCCTGATAGCGCACGTATCTATATAAATACCGACTCAACCAAAGCAGCCAAAGGTGGTTTTGCTATTGGCGGAGTTTCGGCAGGAAAAGGACTGCCAGCGAAAAATATCTTTGTCGCAACAGCAGACAGTACGCGTATTTACGTAAATGCTAATGCAAGCAAGGCGGCAAAAGGTGGATTTGCGATTGGTGGAGTTTCAGCAGGGAAAGGAATCTCTCAAGACCTCTTTTTTATAGACCCTGATAGCGCACGTATCTATATAAATACCGACTCAACTAAAGCAGCCAAAGGTGGATTCGCTATCGGTGGAGTTTCGGCAGGAAAAGGGCTACCAGCAAAAAATATCTTTGTTGCAACAGCTGACAGTACACGTATTTACATAAATGCCGATAATAGCAAAGCAGCCAAAGGAGGTTTCGCAATTGGCGGCGTCTCAGCTGGCAAAGGCACCGTACAAGATATTTTTGTTGCAACACCCGACAGTACACGTGTTTATGTAAATGCTGATAATGGTAAAGCAGCCAAGGGGGGGTTCGCAATTGGTGGTGTATCTGCAGGTAAAAGCGGCGCTATACAAGATATCTTTGTCGCAACACCTGATAGCACACGTGTTTACGTAAACGCCAATGCAGGCAAAGCAGCCAAAGGAGGATTTGCAATAGGTGGGGTTTCAGCAGGTAAAAGCGGAGTAAAAGATATATTTGTTGCTACAGTTGATAGTACAAAAATTTACGTTAGCGAAGAGACAGCTGGCAGTGGTAAAGGACGCTTTTCAGTTGGCGGGCGCTCAACTACAAAAGCAGGCGAGGGAAACAACTACTTTGATATAAACACAGCCACAACAGCAGATACTATAACCAACCAAAACCGTATATTGTGGTACCCACAAAAAAACGCCTTTATGACAGGTCATCTATTTGTTGAAAGCGCCGACTCAGTTGGCGAAAACTCATTTGCAAGCGGCTATAAGAGCAGGGCAATTGGCAACTATTCACAAGCACTGGGGTACATGGCTGTGGCGAGGGGCGAGTACTCCACCGCAATTGGCAACCAAGCCCAAGCAAACAAAATAAACTCATTTGCACTTGGTGAAAAAGCAATGGCTCAAGGAATTGAGAGTTACGCCTTTGGACGCGAGGCAAAAGCCATAGGCAGTAGAAGTTTTGCCTTTGGTAGCGCTTCTCCTGGTGGCTATGAGGGAGGTGTCTATGTGCCCGCTGCAAATGCACCGGAAGCTGAGGGTCTCTTTTCGTTTGCTTTTGGAAATGGAACTAAAGCACAAGGCAGGGGTAGTATAGCGATGGGATTTAGTAGTACAGCATCTAATTATTTTGCAATAGCAATAGGTTATCAAAGTACAGCAAACGGAACGTTTAGCACTGCAATAGGTCATAGAACCTTAGCAAACGGAGGGTCTAGCACTGCAATGGGTTATCAAACTCTGGCAAGCAAAGATTATAGCACTGCAATGGGTTATCAAACTAAGGCACAAGGAAAATATAGCACTGCAATGGGTAATCAAACTACAGCAAGCGGAGATTATAGCACTGCTATGGGTTATGGTACTATAGCAAACGTATTTTACAGCACAGCAATGGGTCGTGTAACCACTGCAAGCGGAAGTAATAGCACTGCAATGGGTAATGGAACCGTAGCAAGCGGAGCTTCTAGCACCGCTATGGGTTATCAAGACACAGCAAGCGGAGATTATAGCACAGCAATGGGCCGTTTAACCATAGCAAGCGGAAAATATAGCACTGCAATGGGTAGCAATACCACAGCAAGCGGATATTATAGCACTGCAATGGGTTATCAAACTAAGGCAAACGGAAGTTATAGCACCGCAATGGGTCGTTCTATTAAAGTTAAAGGGACAAACTCCTTCGGTATCGGGTTGAATATTGTCGACGATAGTATCACCGCCAACAACACCATGGCAATTATGGGTGGTAATGTGGGTATTAACACGGTAAGCCCGGGTACTTGGAGATTTTATGTAAATGGTAGCGCTGGCGGTTCAGCAGGTTGGAATTCCAGTAGCGATAAACGTCTAAAAACTAATATTAAACCTTTAGAGGGTGCACTACAAAGCGTACTTAAACTAAAGGGCGTGAGCTTTAATTGGATAGATGAAACCGACCACCGTCCAGGACAAAACATCGGCTTTATAGCACAGGAAGTTCTTGAGATTTTACCACAGGTAGTTAGCGGCGGAGGAAAAGATGAAGAGGGTAACGAAATTTATTACTCCATTGAATATGCCACGTTAACCCCTGTACTTGTTGAAGCTATAAAAGAGCAAAATGAGACTATAAAACAACAACAAGAGCTAATAAACAAACTTATTGAAGAATTAAAAACAATTAAAGAGCAGATAAAAACCAAATAATTTTTTATAGCATTTTTTCTTTTGTTTGATTTTTAGTAATTAGAAACGCTTTTCGAAGGTACATCCTGAGAGAAGCGTTTCTTATTTTACGGTGGTCAGCGACCGAGTGCACCGCCTTTTACCTTGTACCTTTCACCTTGCCCCTTATAACTCCTAATTTCTAAAATAAAAAAAGAGACCGCCTTTTGCCCAGTCTCTTTTTCTTAGGTAGCGGGGGTAGGACTCGAACCTACGACCTCCGGGTTATGAGCCCGACGAGCTACCAACTGCTCTACCCCGCACTATTTGGAGTGCAAATATAGCAAAAAAATAGATAATAAACTATAAAATCAAACATTATTTCATAACCACTTTTTTACACACAACCATATATGGCTATAAATCAATGCTTTGTCAAAATCTGTTTTATATGAAAACATCTCTGTTTTTAAAAAACGTGTGATTTTGTCTTAAAAACTTTTATAATTTTCATAAATTTTGTTTCTTTGCAGAGTGAAATTGAAAAATGAATATTAACTTAAAATTAAGGTTATGTCAGACATTGGATCAAGAGTAAAAAGTATCATCGTTGACAAATTAGGTGTGGACGAAAGCGAAGTAACACCAACAGCTAGCTTCACAAATGATTTAGGAGCCGATTCACTTGATACTGTAGAATTAATTATGGAATTTGAAAAGGAATTCAACATTGCAATTCCAGACGATCAAGCAGAAAAAATTGGAACAGTTGGCGATGCTATTGCATACATCGAGAAAAACGCCAAGTAAAAACACTTGAAAAACATTAAACACTAATTTCAGCACCATGAAAACCAGACGCGTAGTAGTAACAGGCATTGGAGCAATTGCGCCATTAGGCAAAACTGCCGAAGAGACTTGGAAAAATATGGTCCAAGGATTAAGCGGCAGTGCACCAATTACTCGTTTTGACGCTTCAAAATTCAAAACGCAGTTTGCTTGCGAGGTTAAAGATTTCGATCCTGCTAATTATTTCGATAGGAAAGAAGCTAGAAAGTATGACCTATATACTATGTTTGCACTCATATCCGCTGCCGAAGCAATAAAGAATTCGGGTCTCAATATTGAGACAATCGATAAAGAGCGCATTGGTGTAATATGGGGCTCTGGAATTGGAGGTTTAGACACATTTATTTCGGAAATATCAGAATGGGCAAGAGGAGACGGAACTCCACGTTTTAGCCCATTCTTCATTCCGAAAATGATTACTAACATGGCATCGGGGCTGTTAGCTATTGAATATGGATTCAAAGGCGTTAACTACACCTGTGTAACAGCATGCGCCAGTTCGAGCCATGCCATGATAGAAGCAATGAACAATATTCGCTGGAACAAAGCCGACATAGTACTGACAGGTGGCTCAGAAGCAGCTGTTAATGAAGCAGGCGTTGGAGGTTTTAATAGCATGAAAGCTATTTCAACCAGAAACGACGATCCCAAAACAGCTTCACGTCCATATGATGCTGATCGTGATGGTTTTGTTATGGCAGAAGGAGGTGTAAGCCTGATTTTTGAAGAGTACGAACACGCTGTCAAACGTGGCGCAACAATATTAGCTGAGGTTGTTGGTGGCGCAATGAACTGCGACGCACACCATATGACCGCTCCCGATCCTGAAGGAGATGGAGCCGCTACGGTTATGAGCCTCGCTATTCAAGATGCAGGTTTAAAACCAACTGATATTGATTACGTAAACACTCATGGAACTTCAACCGGATTAGGTGATATTGCAGAACCCAAAGCGCTACTAAAAACTTTTGGAGAGCACACTTATAAACTAAGTGTAAGTTCTACAAAATCAATGACCGGACACATGTTAGGCGCAGCTGGAGCAATTGAGGCTTTAGCGTGTATTTATGCTCTTCGCGAAGGCATTATACCACCTACAATCAACCTGTTCAATCTTGACCCTGAAATAGACCCGAAGATTGACTTTACTTTCAACGAGGCAAAAAAACGTGATATTAAAGTTGCTCTGTCAAATAATTTTGGATTTGGAGGGCACAATGCTACCATAATATTCAAAAAAATCTAACATTCTTTTACATGCATAAAAGTATTAAAGCTTTAGTTTCAATATTTTATTGCAGTAATAGTGAATTAAGAAAAGAGTTAAAGAGAATAATCGGATTTAATCCGTTAAATATTGAGTATTATAAGATAGCCTTAATTCACAAATCGGCTTCTTTTACTTCCTCAGACGGCGCTACAATAAATAACGAACGTCTCGAATTTCTTGGCGATGCCGTGCTTGGTATGACCATTGCCGAATATCTTTACAACAAATATCCCGATATGACAGAGGGAGAACTCACTAAATTGCGTTCGAAATTTGTGAACGGCACTAATTTAGAGAAGTTTAGTAAAGATTCCGGGATAGATAAAATAATTGTTACACGCGCTAACCTACGAAAATCTATTCACTTAACGGGCGATGCGGTAGAGGCTTTAATAGGTGCAATATATCTCGATAGAGGGTTTGGTAAAGCAAAATATTTTATAATAAACAAGTTTTTACCCTCGTGCATATCAGTTCAAAGCAGAAATAATGCAATATATAACTTTAAAAGTGAACTGATTGAGTGGTGTCAATATAAAAAAATTGATTTCAGATACGATACTATCCTACATCCCACTTCAAACAATCATAGACCGCTTTTTTTATCAAATATTTACATTAACGACAGTATAATGGGAGTTGGCGTTGGTCGCTCAAAAAAAGATGCAGAACAAGCTGCGTCGCGTGAAGCTCTTTACGGTTTTCAATGACTATGTATCTGCAGCATCGGTATTTATCCCTTAACTCCGTCCGTGCAGAGCCTGGGGTAAACATTTGTAAAATTTAAAAAATAATTAACTATTTTTAAATTACAATTGGTATAATTGCAAGATTACAGAATAGAAAGCATGGCAAAAAGAAACATAATTAAAACACCCGATACCACTAACGATAACAATATTATAGTAGGTCTTGTAACCGATATTGCTTCATATATGGCATGTTATCAAATAAGCTCCATAATAAACTGTCGCCTGTCAATAAACACCATACCGTGGCATTACGAGAATAATGAAACATCTGACGAAGCAATAGATTTCGAATATTTTAAGTGGAGTTCAGAAACAAAAGGGAAAAAAATATTAGTTATACCTAATATTCAAAGCTTTGACATATTTGAACAATCGTCTATAACATCACTTTACGCTAATGAAATAACTGTTACAACAAAGCATTACACGATACTACCTGCATGGAAACATGTAAAATATATTATGCGTTTCGAAGGATATGAAAACGAAGAAATAATTGCTATAGCAGAAAAAATCAGGGGATCAAAAAAAATGCAGTTAGTTGTAACAAGCTATGTGTCAGAAATTGACAATATTTCTGTTATATATTTTTTCAATTAATAATGCAACTTTTTTATTTTTTCAACTCTTTTTCTAACACTTTTACCATTTGGTTAAAGCTATCTAATTTAAAGCCATAGCCTTGATATATTAAAATACCTTTTTTGTTAATTATATAATTTCTAGGGATCATTTTTTCAGCATACATGCTATAAATCTTTCTGTCAGGATCTGCCGCAATATTAAAAGAGAACTCCTTGTTACGATTAAATATTTCAAGTTCGCCAATTTGATGCTCTCTGCCAATCGAGATTATAACAAGATCTTCATCACTATATTTCTGCCTAAGTAAATTAATATGAGGCATCTCCTCCATACACGGGCGACACCATGTTGCAAAAAAGTTTACAAGAATCACTTTCCCTTTCAACTTGTCAATATCAATAACTTTACCATCTATTGTTCTAACTGTGAAAGGTGGAGCTGGTTTTCCAATATTAACAAACGAGTATATATCTTCATTCTGAGAACAGGCGAAAAGGGGAAAAGAGACGATAAAAAATATAATTACAGACCTAAACATATTAATAGTATCTTTGTCTGGTATCGCCTCAAAAATCGTGCAAAGTATAATTTTTTACATCCTCAAATTATACCAATTCTAATTTTAAAATAGTCCAATCTTTTTTAAAATTTTACAATGGTAAATACCGATGCTACAGACATATAGTCCAAAAGAGCGACAGCGAAGTTTGGACTATAGTGTATGTCCAAACGGTATTAATCATAACTATAAAAAAGATGAGGCTGTTTCAAAAGTCTCATTTAACAAAAAAGCAGTCGACTTATCGACTGCTTTCTACACAACTATGAATAAATTGCATTTCCGTTAATTTACAATTGATGTAAATACGGCGTCGCTAAAATATTTGAAAAACTCTAGATCTTTTTTAGCATATTCTTTAAGCTCTGGTAGTTTTTCGCACGCTGTGCGTAGATTATTCATTGTAAGGTCTGAATCTTGACGGCGAGCGCCAACAATAGCCTTTAAATAATATACATAAGCGTCTTCTTTGTTTTCAACTTTATCAAGAATTTCAATAGCGGAGTCGTAAGCTCTTTCATTTTGTGTTTGACTATAGCTTACTACTTTTTGTAATGCATTGTTAAAGGTGTTAAATCCTGCAGAGTTGAACAAATTTCCTGATTCCTCATATTTTCCTTCTTTCAATGCAATTACAGCCTGATTGTAGCTAGCTTCTTTCGAACCTGAACCAGCTGCGCTTAAAGTTTCTTTAGCAGCAGCATAGTCTTTGCGCATCATTTGGCATGCACCTAAATTATTTGTAACTGTACTACTTTTGTTTACATCTCCAGCAGCTTTAAAATATTGTTCAGCTTCGTCAACTCTACCTTGTTTGAATGCTGCCCAACCGCAGTTGTTGTGTGTTCTCCAATCATCTGCATAAAGCTCGGCGGCTTTTTTGTAGATTTTATACTGGTTGTCTAAATCACCTTCATACAGTGTTGCTGCAAATAAAATCTCTTCAAGTTTAAGAGTATCAGGATTGTTAAGCGCTAAGTCTTTCAATTCCTCGTCTGTATAACCGCTTACAGTTACAACAACTTTAAACTCTGCACGACGAAGGTCTGGTAAAATTTGTTTTTTAATCTCTTCGAAAGCAGCAGTAATGTTTTTAATCTCTTTTTCACGTACAACAGGGTCGGTGTACATTGAAAGAACCCTTAAAATCAAGTCTTTATCTTGTATTTCAGATTTCTGCATTAATTTTTGGAAACCTTCCCAGTCTTCTGCAGTAGAGCGAGCTTTATAAGCCTCTGGTGCAATCTCAATTTTAGCTTTCTTTGAAGTTTGATCTAAGAATTTTTGAGAAACATCTTTACGTTTTTCTGAAAGTTTAGTATTCAACTCAATTGGACCATCAGGAGATGCATAAGCTTCTAAGATAATATCTTTAATTTCAATTCTTTCTGCTTTTGAAACTTCAACAATATAATCTTGCAAAGCCTTAATCTCTTCCTTTTTCAACTCTGAAGAGCGAATGTCAGATTGATTGATAAGGAAGTTAATTTTTGCTCCTTTTTCTTCGCTTGTTGTACGAACGAAATTATCTGGAGCGCGGACAACCATTGCATCTGCTTGAAGCAATAGTGGTGTGATTATTACACCGTCTGCAATTTTTTTGTCGAAAATTCCGAGTTTTTTGTCTTTCATAGAACCTTCACCTCTGGCATAAAGTTCTGCTTGCATCATACCTTCTTCGTAAGCAAAGACACCTTCAGTTTCAAAAGTTCCGCCCATATCAAATGATATTGACTGGTTGTTTCCTTGAACATCTTGTCCTTGAAGTTGTTTAGAAGGAAGTGTAACCTCTTTTCCAGCAAATTTTAACACTGGAGTAACTTCAAGCTCAGCTTTTTTGATGAAGAATTTTGGAGGAAACGTTCCTTTAATTTTCACTTTTACGCTATCGCCATGCAATTCCAAGATTTGTGGTGTTACTTCGAATTTAACATCGTCAGCAAGTTTTTTCATTTTGTCAAGGTTGTCACACCCGCTAAGTGCAACAATTGAAAGTGCTGCAACTGATAATAAAATTAATCTGATTTTTCTCATATTCATTTGGTGTTTATGTGATTAATGTCAAAGTTAATATTTAAACTTATGTTTTAAAAATCTATTGTTCTATATACATAGTTGTTAATACCAGAGTACAAATTTATTAAATGATTTTTAATAACAAAAACTTTGAGCAAAAAATCTATTATCTTATCATTTTTATCAAGTTGTTTTTTATGTTATTAACCTCATGATAATTTGCTTTAAGTTTTGTTACAACTGCAAATAAAGTATTTAAAAAACTGCTAAATACCTTATTTTCACTGCTTTCTAAAATTTCAATGGCTTTCTCTGGGTCACCTTTTACTCCTCGGTATTTACTTAATCCAACAAAAACATTTTTTAGCGTACTTAAATCTTTATAAAGAGTTAACCATTTGTTTCGTACAAAGAAAGGCAACATTACTTTACCTTTAAGGGGTATTATGGAAAAATTTTGTAATAAAATAGAATTTGTTTTTTTTTGAAAATCATATAACGACAGTTCGCAAAAATCTTCCCAATGCTTCGCAAGCACATAATCATACGCCATATCGGCGATTATTCCGCTGTATCGTCCGTATGATTCAGCAAACAGTTTCTTTACTTCTATATACTCCTTATTTCTATCGGTGGTAAAATCAATTTGTCTATGCATAAGTATTCCGCGCGATATTTCAAAAGGATATTCTTTATATTTACTTCCTTTAACAAAATCGGCAATAAAATTACCTATCATCAAGTTTTCATCTTCGTGTCCAATATATAGATGTGCTAAATAGTTCATAAGAAGTTGTTTATCAGGATTTAATGCTATTTAATATGTTTCTTAACATACGCCCCTTAACCCAATACATTATCAAAATAAACGTTAATAGTGTTAAATTTCTTAATTTTGCTAAAAAAACAAAGTTAACTAAAAAATAAAGGAGGATTACTTATGTCAAAAAAAAATGTGATTATTATTGGCGCCGCAGGCAGAGATTTTCACAACTTCAACACCTATTATCGCAATGACGATCAGTTTAATGTGGTAGCATTTACGGCTGCTCAAATTCCCGATATTGACGGCAGAAAATATCCTGCAGAACTTGCAGGACCTCTATATCCTCAGGGAATTCCAATTTACGCTGAGAGCGAATTATTAGATTTGATAAAAAAATTTAAAGTTGATGTGTGCGTATTTTCGTACAGTGATGTTACTTATCAGTACGTAATGAGTCTTGCTGCGAAAATTAACGCTGCAGGAGCAAATTTTGTACTATTAGGAACTAAAGGAACACAGATTAAATCAAAAAAACCTGTAATTGCTGTTTGTGCAGTTCGTACTGGTTGTGGTAAGTCGCAAACTTCTCGTCGCATTGTAGAATTACTTACAGCAAAAGGATTAAAAGTTGTTACTATTCGTCACCCAATGCCATATGGAAACATCGCTGCACAAAAAGTACAGCGTTTTGCAAAAATTGAAGACTTAGCCAAACATAAATGTACAATCGAGGAGATGGAGGAGTACGAACCACACGTTGTAGCAGGTAATGTTATTTACTCTGGCGTTGATTATGAGGCGATTCTTCGCGCAGCAGAAAACGATCCCGATGGTTGCGACGTAATTCTTTGGGACGGTGGCAATAACGACTTCTCATTTTACGAAACCGACCTTATGGTTACAGTAGTTGACCCACATCGTGCTGGTCATGAACTGAATTACTATCCTGGCGAAACCACTTTAAGATTAGCCGATGTTGTTGTAATTAACAAAATTGACACCGCTGACGGAGCTGAAATCCAAAAACTACGCGAAAATATTCAATTTGCTGCTCCTAAAGCTATTGTAGTTGATGCGGCTTCTCCTGTTACAGTTGATAAGCCTGAGATGATTAGAGGTAAAAAAGTATTGGTAGTTGAAGATGGACCGACTCTAACACATGGTGACATGAAACTTGGCGCTGGTATTGTTGCTGCTCGCAAATTCAGTGTTGGCGAACTTGTTGATCCAAGACCTTATGCAGTTGGAAAGCTTGCCGAGACATTCAAAACATATCCAAATATTGGAACACTGCTTCCAGCAATGGGCTATGGAGAACAACAAATCAAAGACCTTGAAAAAACTATTAACGCCACACCTTGTGATGCTGTTATTATAGCTACACCAATTGATTTAAGCCGTGTTGTTAAAATCAACAAGCCAACCATAAAAATTGGATACGAGCTTCAAGAGATCGGAGAACCAAATTTGGCAGGTCCAATTAACGATTTTGTAAAAAAACACAATTTAAAAAAATAATTTGTTGTTGATATAACAAAAGCCGGCACAAAAGAGTAATTAGTTGCCGGCTTTTTTATAGTCTCGTATTGCTTATTTAAAAAAAAATTTAATTGGGTAAATTGCACTTTTTAGCAAAATCCCTCTACACATCAAAAAAACAGAGAGTCAATGAGTGTGTTTGAAAAAATTAGTTCTTTATTTCGTTACATAGTTAAAATATTTGTTGGTATTCTATCCGTATCAATATTATTAAGAACAACGGAGCTTATATATAAGGTGTATATTACGCCATCAAGCGAAAATGCCCTAAAGCTTGAATTAATGGGCTACTTAACCGATTTTGCAGCTATTTCAAGGGTTTTGCTTATAATTTTACTACTTGGTTTTATTTTTATATGGAGCAAATTAACTTACAAGATTATAATACAGATATTTAGCAATATATATGTATTAATATCTTTATCCTCTGTTAGCTTTTTTATTGTTTCATTTGTCCCATTAGATCATGCGGTGTTTACCTACTCTTTAACTGAAATAGTTGAAACTATAAAAGCCTCTCGATTAGGATTAGGCGGTGTGCTTATGGTAGTTATTCCTTTTGCACTATTCCATTTTATTACATCAAAAATTAAGATGTCTAAGCTGTTTTCATACATAGTAATAGCTCTATGCCTATTCGGTTCATTTGCCCTATACCCTATAATGAACAATTATAACAGAAAACAGACTTCATATGTTGACAAAACTATTTTATTAAATAAAGCAGATTATTTTATTTATAAAAGCTTTGACTATTTCAAAAGCGAATATAGTAATATTGATAATAAATTTGATATAATGGATCTATCTGCCTTTATAAATTATAGAGATGAAGACGGTTTTTATAAAAAAGCTAACAGAAATGAGGGGATACTCAAAGGTTTCGATAAAGGTTCGAGCAGTATAAAATATCCATTAAATCATGTAAATACCTTCAATCCTTTAAAAAATTATTTTAAAGAATTTGACGAGAAACCTAATATCATAATAATAATTGTTGAGAGTTTAAATCACATCTTTTTTAACCGAGAAAAAATCTCATTTTGCTTTATTCCATTTCTTGACTCATTAAAGAATGAAAGTCTTTACTGGAATAGATGTTTTTCTACCTCATCTCGTACATTTGGAGTATTGCCCTCGATGTTAGGGTCGCTACCTTATGGCAAGGTAAGTTTTGCAATGCTAAAAACAATACCTAATCACTACTCAATACCTAACATCTTAAATAAAAACGGATATTATTCTGCTTTCTTTTATGGAGGATGGTTAAATTTTCAGGGAATGGAAAGTTTCATGGAAAAACAGGAAATTCAATACTTAAGATTAACTTTCCCCGAAGATTGTAAGAAAATGGATGCAGATGGTAACGGTACTTGTTGGGGCTATCACGACAGCGATGTTTTTAAACGTAGTTTTGAAGTAATTGACTCTATTAACAAAAAACCTATGTTAAATATATATCTTACACTTTCGACTCATCACCCCTTTTCAGTTCCCAATAAAGAAAAATATAAGCAACAGTTTGATAGTATAACAAAAAAAAGCTCTACAGTGAATAATAAAGTGTTAAAAAATCCTAAACCCTATATATCAGTATTGTATGCCGATGATTGTCTGCGAAATCTTTTTAATGAATACAAAAAAAGAGAGAACTTCAAAAACACTATTTTTGTTATTACAGGCGACCATGCAATGCATGAAATAGGCACTGAAGGCGAAGTGGATATGTATCATGTCCCACTAATAATTTATTCTCCAATGCTAAAAGAAAACCAAACCTTTAATGCTGTTGTTAGCCACCTTGATATAGCTCCATCGCTATTAAATCTTCTGTCGGATAGTAAATTAATTAGAACTCCCGAAGTAGTTCACTGGCTGGATTATGGTTTAGAGACAAATAACGAAATAAATTATAAGTTTATACCTTTTATAGAAAACAATAAAGATATTGTGTCATGCATTTACTCTACCTACTATTTTAACGATGGAGCGCTCTATGAATTGCTTTCTAATGGGGAGATTAAACCGATTACAGACAGTGACTTGTCAAATAAAATAGAATTGAAATTAAATAACTTCAGACGAATTAATCAATATGTTACAAGCGAGCATAAATTAGTGCCACCACATGTTTATTATGGTGGCTTTTAAAGCAAATCGCTATAGCTAGGAATTTCTCTTAATTGTGATATTTTACCTATATCGAAATTAATTTTATAACCAAAGAGAACTAATCCGTTTGTAACTAACAAGTATTCCGCCTTGAGTGTTAAATTGTAGTTTGCTATCTGCTCCATGGTTCCTTGAGTGAGTTTTATATCTGGAGACTTACACTCAACTATCATCACGGGTTTTCCGATTTTGTCGCATACAATAATATCGGTTCTACGCAATCCCACATTACTTTTATGTGTGGCTTCTGTTTTCATTAATGCCAATGGATAACCTCTGTGATTGATTAGAAAGTCAACAACATGTTGTCGAACCCACTCTTCGGGAGTTAAAGCTACCCACGCTTTACGAATTGGATCGAGTATGTATTGCCGATTATCCTCGGTTTTTATTTTGGGATTAATTGGAGGGAATATTAATTCTTGCACTTTTTTCTGATTTCGGATTTTGGAACACAAATGACACGGATTGAACGGATTTTACACGGATTTGTTGGGATTTCAGACTTCAGACTTCTAATTTTTTGGGTGTTTGTGATTAAAAAACTCTGTTTTTCTTTAGTAATCAAAGAAAAACAGAGTTCAACTTAATACTATTTTTTTAGTAGTTAAAAATTTCTTCTAACGTAAGTTCTTTTATTACACCTAATTTAGATAATACTGACATATCTATGGCGGCTTTATTTCCAAGAACTAAGAAGGTGTATTGATTTCCTTTAATATACGAGTCAAAGAACTCTTTAAAAGAATTGATGTCGGCATTTTGCACCTCTTCATATATAACTTTATTTATATCATAGTCGATTCCACGTCTCATATTACTATGGTGTGTCCAAAATATACCTCTGCGCACTGTTCTTGAAGTTTCGATTTGTTTTAGTATCGATTCTTTTGCTCCAATAAATTGTTTTTCAGCGCTTGGCATATTGTTCATCAGGTTGAGCATGGCATCGGTTGCTATTTTGATTTTATCGGGCTGTGTGCCAACAAATGCTGTTAGATAATGTGACTCTTCTAAATCGTACGGAGTGCTGTAACTGGCATAAGCTGCATACGCTAAAGCGCGTGCTTCTCTCATCTCTTGAAATACGATAGAAGAGAGTCCACTTCCGTAAAACGTATTGAACAGTCTGATTTTTGGCATCAAAGTAGCATCGAACTTTCCACCTTTCGACAACATAATAATGTTTGACTGAACCATATCGTAGCTTGTGATGAATACTTCGTTTTGTTTTGTTTCTCTTTCAGGATAAACAGTTTTTTCTGGAACAGTTGTCATTGTTTCTGCCATTAAATGGTTTTGATTTAGTAAATCAACCACGCCTGCAAGTTTTTTTTGACCGTAGTAGAATACTTCGTGATTGTATTTATGTAACTCCTTAATCAAATTTGTTAACTCTTCGGGGTTGATTTCTTCCAATTCGCTATTGCTTAAAATATCGGTAGCTGCTGATTTTGCACCATATCTTCCGTAGTTTAACAATCCTTGCCACAATATGTTGTCTTTGTTTTGTTTAGCGTTCATTCGTTCGCGAATAATACCTTTAACATACTCATCATAAGCTTCTTGATCGGGTTTTACGTTGGCTAAAATATGTTCAAGCAACTCAATACCAGCATTTAGATTTTCCTCAAGTCCTGACACATAAACGTAAGACTCATCGCTCGAGGTTCTAACGCCAAACGTGAGACCGTTTTTATATAGCTCTTTTTGCAGTTCGGCAGGCGAATATTTATCGGTTCCCAAAAATGGTAAATAGTTAACAGCTATTTCTAATTTTTTGTTGTGATCCTTGCCCATTGGGAAAATATAGTACATCTCAAACAATGGATTTACAGTGTTTTCGATATAACTTACGTTAACTCCGTTCGACAAAGCTGATGTTTGAATTGCTTCTTTGAAATCGACAAAAACTGGTTCAATTTTCTTTGATGGCGGCTCTGCCATAAAGTTTTTCATAAATTCAGACTCTTTGCTTCTATCAATTTCAATAGTGGTAATTTGGGGTTTCTCAACTTTGACTGCATTCTCGTTTTTGCCTGTTCGTTTATATACGACCACATAATTGTCTTTGAAAGTTTCATTGGCAAATTTTACAATATCCTCTTTTGTTACTTTTTCAAGCTCGTCATTAAAAGAGATATAATCTTTCCAGTCAACTCCATCGGTAAATGCCGATACGAATATGTGCGCTCTGCCGTTTGATTCGAGAGAACGTAAAGTGGATAGCTTACGATCGTTTACTGCAGCAGTAATTAACCAATCTTCAAAATCTCCTTTTTTGATTTTGTCTATCTCTGCCATTAGCATATCTTTAATCTTTTCTAATGCTTGCCCCTGTCTTGGATATCCATAAAGCATGAACATTCCATACTCTTTCATAAAACTACAGTAAGCTCCTGCACTTAATACTTTTTGTGATTGAACTAAATCCAGATCGATAAGCCCTGCTTTATTGTTGCTTAATATGCTCGACACTATAGTTGCATATTTCCTATCTTCCGATTTTATTCCACCAGTACGAAACGCCATTTGCATTGATTCGCTCTTTGGTCCAAAAACTTCGCCAACTACCTCACCAACAATTTCTCCAGCTGGCTCGTGTGTAACGGGTTCCACTGGCGAACTTTCAAATTCGCCGAAATATTTGTCTATCAAAAGGATAGTCTCTTCAAAATCTAAATCTCCGGCGAGGCATACAGCCATGTTATTTGGGACATAATATTTATCAAAATAGTTATGAATATTAACCATTGAAGGATTTTTCAAGTGTTCGGGTTTGCCAATTGTTGTTTGTGTCCCGTACACATGATTTGGGAACAGTTTTTCCATTAGCATGTAATATGACTGACGGTCGTCTTGATCTTGTCCCATATTAAACTCTTCGTAAACAGTTTCAAGTTCGGTATGGAAAAGACGTAAAACGAGCTGACCGAAACGACTTTTTTCAATTTTCAACCATTTCTCGAGCTCATTGCTTGGGATATTATTAATATAAACTGTTCGCTCATTAGAGGTGTATGCGTTAGTACCCCTTGCTCCGATGTTTTTAATTAAACGATCGTATTCATTTGCAGCAACTAGTTTTGATGCGATTTGTGAAACACTGTCTATTTTCGCATAAATAGCTTTTTTCTCGCTGGCATCTGACGTTGCTTTATGTTGCTCGAATAGACCTGAAATTTCATCTAACAAAACTTTTTCGTTTTCCCAATCGAGAGCTCCAATTTCGTTTGAACCTTTAAACATCATGTGTTCAAGATAATGCGCAAGACCTGTAGTCTCCTCAGGGTCATAACTTGAGCCAGCTTTTACAGCTATATAGGTTTGGATTCGTGGCTCATCTCTGTTTATTGATAAAAACACTTTCAGTCCGTTGTCCAAGGTATAGATACGAACTCCATAAGGGTCGTTTGTTACCTGCTCGTATGAATACCCGTTTTTGTCTTTTTTGGTTTCTACTTTGTACTTTGATTTGGTGCACTGAACCATAAAAATGGCTAAAACCGTGAGCGCTAATGTGATTTTGTTAAGCATAGTGTAGTATTTTTTAGTTAGTAGATAGTTGATATTGCAACAAATTTATGATTTTTTCCTTAGTACATGACAAAAATTTAAAATTATTTGTATATTATTGTAAATGAAGGGTTTGAAAAACATGTAACAAATAGTTTTACTCGCTAATCGAGCAGAGCCTCAATACTCCGCTTGAAGACCACTCTTCGACAGGTTCAGTGACTGTGATACGTCGGCTGAGTTTATATTTCGACAAGCTCAATAACCGTCGAAGCCAAAGTCATAGGCTACCTATAATGAAAGGTCGCTTCGATAAACTCAGCGACCGAGTATGTCGCATTGTTCACGCAGGCTATGTTTTCAATGTACAAACGTAATGCATTGTGTCTATACACCCAAATCTCTCACACCATCACGCTCAACGCATCATTAATTGTTTTTTTGTCATGTACTAAGATTTTTTTTACTAATTTTGCCCAAAAGAGATATATAATGACCGGCGTAGTTTTAAGCACTGCATATTTTCCTAATATACAATATTTTACGAAATTAGTTTCAAACGAAACAGTGTTTATTGAATATCACGAACATTTTATGTGTCAGAGCTTTAGAACACGAAGTTGTATATATGGCGCTAATGGGCTTCAAACGCTGAATGTTCCCGTTGAAAAATATTCAAACAATACGAAAATATCGGAAATAAAAGTTGCTTATCATCCTGAATGGCAGAAAATTCACTGGAGAAGTATTATGTCAGCTTATAACAATTCGCCTTATTTTGAGCATTATGCCGATAGTATAAAACCAATATTCAAAAAAAAATATGAACTGTTATTTGAAATGAATTTAGAGATATTGCAATTGTTGCTTGAAATCCTGAAAATTAGTGTAGATATTAGACAAACTGAAAATTATGAAACATCGATTGATAACGATTGGAGAAACGGTATTCATCCTAAAAAACAATATTCGAAAATTGATGATAGCTTTGAGCCGTTTCGATATTATCAAGTTTTTGCCCATAAACATGGCTTTATCCCAAACTTATCAATACTTGACACCATATTTTGCGAAGGACCGGCAACAATTAATATAATAAATAAATCGATAAAAGCTGTTTAATCAAATTCAAAATCACTATATTAACAGCCTGAAATATACATAGCAATTATGAACCGTTTTTTTCTTATTATAATTATTATATTTCTGAATATTAGTCATTTAACTGCAAAAAAGTTTGACCAGCTACAGTTTGTTAGATACACTACTGAACACGGTTTGCCTGTCGGTACTGTCTGGAAAGTTTATCAAGACTCATGTGGCTATATTTGGTTTGGCACCGAAAATGGACTTACTTTTTTCGATGGTTTGCAGTTTAAAACATTTTCTACTAGCAGTTCAAAAACAAAATCTTTGAGCAATAATAAAATTTACGACATTATTCAAGGGCACAACAAAAAGACATATATAGCCACTGCCGAAGGAATTAACGTATTTGATAAAATATCGGGGAATTTCTCTGTTTTAGAGATTAACGACACTGTAATTAACTATCAAAATCAGCCTGTTAGGAGTCTTTTTGTCGAATCAGATTCAATTCTTCTAGCTGGATATCAAACTCTTGGACTTGTACGTATCAATTTAAAAACTAAAAAAGCAACAAATGTTAAACTTGCTGACGGCAATTTATATGTCCGCTCTATCGCAAAAACAGAAGACCAAAAGTATTTAATATCAACATTTGGGAAAGGTTTTTTTGTAGTTGACCAAAACGGAAAAATTGAAAACTATCGCGTATGCGAAAATCACAAAGACCCAATTGAGCTTGAAGGACGAAACCGTGTTAATCAGGTGTTCGATTACGACAAAAAACAGTATTTGTTAGCAACCGAACGAGGACTGTTTTGGTTCGATAAGCGCAATAAAACTATTTCAGAAGTTGCTATTACAAATTTTAAAAATAAAAATGGAACAGCTCCACAAGTTAGAAGAATATTGCGAGATAGTAATAACAATATATGGATTGCGACTTACGCAGGATTATTATTCATAGAAAATAATAATATCGAGGAGGGACATCTGTTTGAGACACAGGAAAATAGTGAATACTGCATATCGAGCAATCGACTACTCGATATAATGGAGGACAGGGGAGGCTCAATTTGGGTAAGCAATTTTGATGTGGGTGTCAATGTTATACATGGGACTGATGTGCGTTTCCACCATGTTTGCAAATCAGAAGCTCCAAACTCGCTTCCTGCAAATATTGTAACTGCTTTTGAAAAGCTCGATAATCGTAGAATGCTAATAGGTACTACCGGAGGCGGTATATCAATATTTAATTTAGATACAGACGAATTTATTAATCTTAATCAAAAATATAAAACACTAAGTAGCAGGGTGTTATCCATACATAAAGATAAAGCAGGAATAATATGGATTGGAACATGGGGCGAAGGGTTACAAAAATTGGATATTGGCACTGGAAAAGTAAGTTCATATAAAAAAGGACATCTTCAAGATAAATCTCTCGATAACAATACAGTTATTCAAATTGTTCAAGATGATATGGAGCATTTGTGGATAGCCACATTTAGCGGTCTAAACAGGCTAAATATAAAAACTAATGAAATAGAGCAATTTAATGAATGTTTAGGAATAGGAAACACGGCTATATACGCCATTTTCAAGGATCTTGATAACTCTATTTGGTTAGGAACAAACGGAAAAGGCCTTATATTATTTAATCCCAAATCAAAATCTGTTGAAAGATATGTAGCCAATGAATCTGATTCGCTTTCAATCGCAAGCAATACCATATATTATATAACAAAAGACACTCAAGGTAATTACTATATAGGTACGGAAAAAGGTATATCGGTTTTGAAATCGGGCGCAAATAAGTTTTACACCATCGATGAGTCACATGGGATTTCAAATAATATTGTTTGGGCAATAATTGAAGATAGCAAACAAAACTTTTGGATTAGTGGAAACAAGGGAATAACTCGATATAACTCAAATATAGAAATATCAAATCCCGAAGCCTTTAAAACTTACGGAAGAAAAGATGGCTTAAGAAGTCTTGAATTTAGTCAAGGAGCATATTACTACGACAAAAACTTAAACCTTATATATTTCGGTGGTATTCAAGGTTTTTACTACTTTAATCCATTGAAGATTGAGCCTAGAAAATTTGCGCCTGAAATACAAATTACTTCGATAAAGGTTATGGACAATGAGTATGTTTCTGACACATCGGTTACATTTATGAAATCGTTGACGTTACCATACTCGAAAAACTTTTTATCATTTGAGTTTGTAAGTCTCGACTATTTTGAACCAACCAATAATCTTTTTCAATTTAAGTTGTCGGGTCAGACAGAAAAATGGTCGCAACCGAGTACAAGGAATTACGTTTCATTCCCCGATTTGAAAGAAGGAAGTTACGTTTTACATATTCGTGGAACCAATAGCGAGGGATACTGGAGCGATAAGCAACGCTCAATACAAATAACTATCACACCACCTTGGTGGAGAACCAATATTGCCTATGTTTCATATGTTTTAGCAATAATAATAGGCGTTGTAAGCTTCGTACGGTGGCGAACATATAAACTCGCACATGAGAAAAAGGTATTGGAGGCAATAGTTGCAGAGCGAACCAAAGAGTTGAAACAGAAAAATGAAGATATTACAGCCAGCATTCAATATGCAAGGCGGATACAGCAAGCAATAATATTTCCTAAGATTACTGAATTCTTGCGTGTTTTCACAGATTCTTTTGTCTTTTTTAAACCCAAAGATATTGTAAGTGGAGATTTTTTCTGGTATGGAAAAAAGGATAATCGTCAATTTTTTGCTGCCGCCGATTGCACTGGTCATGGTGTGCCGGGTGCATTTATGAGTATTATTGGAAATAATTTGTTAGAAAAAGTTGTGTATGAGTATGGCATGTCAGAGCCACACGAAATACTAACTCAGCTTGATAAAGAGGTAAAAAGAAGCTTAGGTCAGAAAGGTCGCCGTAATGACACCTTTGATGGAATGGATATTGCCCTGTGCGCCATTGATGAAGGTAGTAATAAGCTTCTTTACTCAGGAGCTTATCGCCAATTGATACTAATCAGAAACAATGAAGTTATACAATATAAGCCTACGAGAGGCTCTATTGGCGGAAGTCAAATAAAACAGGAAAAAATATTCACTACCGAAACAATTGATTTACAGAAGAATGACGCAATATACATATACTCTGATGGAATAACCGATCAATTTGGAGGTCCACAAAACAGGAAATTTAGCTCTTCAAATTTATACAAAACTTTGTTAGAGTTGCAAGACAAAACTATGTTGGAGCAAGAAGTCATTATTGAAAGTATTATGCGTGAATGGTTAGAAGGTTACGTACAAATTGATGATATTATTTTGACAGGTGTTAGATTTTAAAATATATGACTTAAAAAATATCAAAAGCTAACTATACATTATAAATAATTAAAAAAATTAAATACTTTTGCAAACCTTAGGTCAAATTAATTATAAACTAAAATAGCAGTTTCCATGACTAAAGTTTTTGAATCATTAATAAAAAAACCATTAAAACAACTTGACAATAGTACAGGAAAAGTATTTAAAATTTCGTTCTTCTATATTTTTAAGTTCTTAGCTGTTGTTGTCGTGGCGCTTGGATTATATTTGATAGTTAGTGGGCTTTTTGGCAAAACGGGGTATTTTGCAATGCTTCGAGGTTATTTTTCTGGTTTTGAGTTAACAAGATCAATAATTTGTTTTATTCTGACACTTGCATTAAATTTTATTATGTTTTTTGCTGTAGCAGGAGTTCTTTGGTATCGTGCCAATGATTTTAAAACCTATGAGTTTAATAATGTTCTTTTTATTTTCCCTCGTTTGATAAAAATATTTGGCGAAGCTATTTTTTTGCTTCCTGCAATAGCATCAACCATATCTTTCATAGCAATTTTATTTGCAGCTATTCCATACGCACCAATTGAAGGCCTAATTAGCATAACGGGCGGTTTTAGTACAAATTTAATCAATAGCTTTATTGGTAATACATTTAGTGCAATGTTTGTACAAAACTTCCACGATTATATATCGCTGCTATTTAGTGGTGGATTAATAGGACTTATTACAGGGTTTGCCCTCTCTTTTGCTATTCTACTTGGAACATACATGTTGGCTGAATTTTTTGAAATTATTTTTAAGTTTCTAATGCGTAAAAATAATTAAGTAATAGAGTATGGAGAATGCTTTGTTTTCTGTAATATCTTAATTTTCAGCTTAATGGGTGGTATTAAAGCCATTTGGAAAATAAAATAGTATGGAAACAGAACCACATGTAGATATTTGTTTTTCGCCATTGCAATATAACGTATATCATAGACCAGGCAATATAGTGGTTCTTGTTGATGTTATTAGGGCAACAACAGTTTTTGCAACGGCTCTGTTTCACGGAGCAACAAAAGTCGTGGCTTTGCAAGAAATTGAAGAAACTATGGAATATGGTAAAATGGGCTACTTAACAGCTGGCGAAAGAGATAGCTATAAGTTAGATGGTTTTGATTTTGGTAACTCCCCTTTAGAATATTGTAATAGTAAAATAAAAGGAAAATCAATTGCAATAACCACAACCAACGGTACGCAAGCGTTAAGTGTTGTTCCTGAAGCTACTAAATTAATTGCCGGCGCATGGGTTAATGAAACAGCGCTGTTAGAGTATTTAAGAAACTGCAACAAAAATATCTTACTACTTTGTGCAGGCTGGAAGTTTGCTAACAGCATTGAAGACACACTTTTTGCGGGACAACTTGCTTCAAAATTGCTTAATGATAGTCATCATACAACTTCTGATAGCGTGAAAATAGCAATTTCGTTAGCAAATGTGGCAAAAAACAGTGAACTTGAGTTTATACTAGATCACTCCCCAAGACTAAAATCAAAATACGATATGCTGAAAGATGATATTGAATACAGTTTGAAAAGAGATGTTGCTCCTGTAATTCCTAATCTTGTAAACAAAGCATTTGTTTGCCAATAATTTAAAATCAATGAATCTTTACTTTAATTGCATTAAATCAGAACTTAATTTAGCTACTAATATTTTTTCTTTGTATATTGCAATGCAGATAGTCAAAAACAGTAATTTTGTAAAGCTAACACAAAACAGTACAAATTTAAGTAGAATGATAATAAAACAGTATGAATTTAAATATAACCATTAATTAAAAATATAAACATATGAAAACTAACAAATTACCCTTTTTACTAGCAATAGTATTAATTTTTACACTTTCCGCACATGGTCAATATGTGACCCCAGGAAACAATTCATCTCTTACATTAACTGACTTAGTAAACATGTCATCTGGCGTTGTAACCGGAGGAAACGGACATTTTTTGATCAACAACAATCTTACAATTGCCGCAACCGACACACTTAAAATTATTACTGACGACTCAGTTTTAGTAAGCGCAACAATGCTCATAGAAGTACAAGGTGTTTTAATTTGTAATCCGCCTAATTTAGCGGTTTTTAGAGCACAAGACACCGCCGCACCCTTTAAAGGATTTAAGTTCAGTGATTCTCACAGTTCATTATTACAGAACGCATCAATTGAATTTGCCGGAGGAAATAAAGTTATAGGCTCTAATATGACAATCAACAACTGTCGGTTTTATAAAAACGCTTATAGTCAAGCATCTGCTGCAGTTGATATTTTTCAGTGTAATCCTATTATTTCTAACTGTGTGTTCGATCAAAATCAACGATCGGCTGTTGCAACTGCTGCCAATGCTGTCTCTTCACCCAAAATTTTGAACAGCTATTTTTATAAAAATAATACAACAAACTCAAACCGTCCACAAATAAATCTTGGGTCAGGTTCAACTGACACAGTCGTTATTCGTGGAAATACAATAATCGGAGAATACGACAAAGCTGGTGGTATTTCGGCATCTACACTGGTTGGTGGTCAACTTATAATTATTGTTGATTCAAATTCAATTGTAAATAATAGATATGGTATCAATATGCAAGGAGCAGGTGTAAACTACACGATTACCAACAATAATATCATTGATAATAATTTAGAGACAAATCCTAATCTTGGTGGTAGTGGAATCAGCTTCAGTACTTCTAATACAGGAATGGTGTCGAATAACTTGATAACAGGAAATCTTTGGGGGATAACGATATTAAACTCGGCACAGCCAAATCTTGGACAAATTGAACCAACAGTAGTTAATGTAGGTAAAAACCATATCTACAACAACGGAAACAATGGTCAAACATATAACTTATACAACAACACACCGGGACCAATAACAGCACAAAATAACTACTGGGGCACAAATAATGCTGATTCAGCAGAGTTAGGTATTTTTCACTATCCAGACGATAACACACTGGGATTAGTCAATTATTTGCCGATATATCAAATTAGTAATGAAAATCAAATGTTGTCATTTGAGTTAACCGACAATTCTGTTAGCGCTACTGGTACCATTGAAGGACAAACCATTACAGTACACTTTGAAACGACAGTTGATATAGAAAACCTTACAGCTATATTTACGGTATCGGACAGGGCTACAGTGTTTGTAAACGATGAATTGCAAATATCGGGTGTGTCAACTCAAAATTTCAGCGACACTGTTATTTACACTGTTGTAGCCGAGAATTTAGAAACAAGAGATTACGCAGTTATAGTAACAGCATACGAACCAAGTAACGAGAATCAATTACTTACATTCTCATTAACTGATGGGAACCAAACAGCAGTAGGTGTAATTACTGATAATGTTGTTAATGTTGAGTTTAATTCAGAAACAGATCTTTCACAATTAATTGCAACTTTTACGTTATCAGACAGTGCAACAGCTTGGGTTAACGGTGAGTTGCAAGTATCTGGTGTATCGGTTCAAGATTTCAGTGATACTGTAATTTACACTATTATGGCGGAGAATTTGGAGACAAGGGATTACACAGTCATAGTAACAGCTTACGAGCCAAGTGGTGAGAATCAATTACTTACATTCTCGTTAACAGATGGAAATCAAACAGCAGAAGGCGAAATTACAGATAATGTTGTAGAGGTTGCGTTTTATCCAGAAATTGATCTGTCGCAATTAACAGCAACTTTTACATTATCAGATAAAGCGACAGCTTGGGTTAATGGAGTTGAGCAAGTTTCTGGCGAAACCGTAAACAATTTTGAGAATTGGGTAACATACGTAATTAGAGCAGAGAATGGTGAAACTAACGAATATATAGTTAAAGTTGACATTATTATTGGCATTAGTAATGCGAAAGTTGATGTGAAAATTATGCCAAATCCTGCTAATGAAAGTGTTATGATTAAAAGTGATTGTAAAATATTAAGCATTAATCTCTTTGAAATTGACGGAAAACTAATAAAATCGTGGAAGGCAGATAGTGACAGTAAACTTATTGAAGTAGGAGATATTGGAGGAGGTGTATATATATTGAAAGTTGAAACGACTCAAGAAACTATTATACAAAAATTAATAGTTCATTAATACCATAAATTAGTGAGAGTAAATATAAGGAAATATTGGTCTATTGCAAACTTGTTAGTTACAGTTTTAGTTTTGCAAGCAACCATTGCTAAAGGTTCAGGATTAGCTTGTGCCAACACGAATGACCGATATTTCCTTATATTTGATAACGGACGAATAATCAAACAAGACCACAATGTTGCGCAAAAGTATTGGGTAGGACACAATTACATTGCGTTTGTCGATTATATGAGCTCATTAAGAGTGTTTTACAAATCGCATGCACTTGAGCTTACATCAGGTATTTCTGAAATTACGCCAGACGATTCGATGTTTGTTTGGTTCTCGGCAGGAACCCTTAGAGCATGGAAAAACGGGGAGGTATTTTTAATAAACAGATTTGTCGAATTTTACAAAATAAATGAAGGAACAGTTGTGTTTTTTGACAAAAACGAGCGTACATTAAATGTGTGGTATGATGGTCAAACCTACATTATCGATGAAAATCATGTCGAATTCCCGTTAACATCGATGCAAATTAGCTATCAAACAGTTGCATGGCAAACACCTGATTATCAGTTCAAACTATTTATTAATGGCAATATTATTAGCAAGCCAATTTACGAGGAGAACCTGTTGTATCAAACAGGTAAGCACTTTTGTGTGATTAATAATCCAGTTTCGCACGAATTTGAGATGCTTACCCAAAATGGAATATATACTTTGGAAAGTACTCACGCCAAATGGTGGCAGACGAAGTACGAAAAACTGTTATATCTATCAAACAGCGACGATTTGAAAGTAGTTACGGGCGAATACACCTCTATTATTGGCAATAGCATGCCAGAAATTAAATTGTTGACAAATAGAGGATTATTCTACGACAGATCGCAACAAATTTATTATTACGAAAACCATATCGAACGGTTTATAATTAACTATATTCCAAATTATTACTACGTGTTCAATGATTACTTTATGTTCCGTAATGAGCTTGGTCAAGTTCAAATATGGGATAGAGGCGGAGAGGAGTTCCCCCCATTGTCGCCTGCAGCAGAAATTACTCCTATGACCAATGTGTTGGTCATTAGCGAGGCAACTAAAACTTCGTTTTGGTATAAAAACAAGCGGTGGGATTATCAATAATTCATTCTCCAACCCTAAAAATATAGGAATTTGGATTAATAAAGGATTTTATACCGATTGGACAGCTACTATAGTCCAAACTTCACTATGCTTGTTTGGACTATGTATCTGTAACATCGGTATTTACAATTGTAAAATTTAAAAAATATTGGACTATTTTTAAAT
>Ga0208694_1001613_pt1 | contig 26502 bp, 19 predicted proteins | sample AD_UKC078_MetaG_FD_184442 | JGI IMG/M metagenome (GOLD analysis project Ga0208694, IMG submission 184442) | Active sludge microbial communities of municipal wastewater-treating anaerobic digesters from USA - AD_UKC078_MetaG (SPAdes) (version 2) | ecosystem: Engineered > Bioreactor > Anaerobic >...
AGGATCGCGGTTCGGAGGCACCTGCACCAATACCGGGTGCATTCCCACCAAGACCTATATCGAAAGCGCCGCCCTCCTAGCCAGGATCAGAGAGGCGGAGAAGTTCGGCATCAGGGTGGAGAAGCCGGCCGTGGACTTTGCCCGGATGAAGGCCAGAAAAGACCGGGTGGTGGCCCGGCTCTCGAAGGGGGTCGAATATCTCCTGAAGCAGAACCGGGTGGATATCTTCCCCTGCGCCGCGGACATGGCCGGGCCCGGGCTGGTAACAGCGGGAGATGCGCGCCTGAAGGCCGGAAACATCATCATCGCCACCGGATCGAGTCCCAAGCTCCCCCGGCTCTTTGCTCAAAGAGGCATATGGACCAGCGACGAGGTGTTCGAGGTCACCGAGCTGCCCGAGTCGCTCGCCATTATCGGAGCCGGTGTGATCGGGATGGAGATGGCCCATCTCTTCAGCACCCTCGGGGTCGAGGTGACACTCATCGAGGCCCTCGATCGGGTCCTGCCCCTTGAAGAGGAGCATGTCTCGTCATACATGACCAGGCTCATGCGTAAGATCAAGATCCACACCTCGGCGCGCGTGACCCATATCAAAGGCTCGGGTCCTTATTCACTGTCCCTGGATACCCAAGAAGGCGGCAGGACCGTGGATGTGAGCAAGGTTTTCCTGTGCATCGGCAGACAGCCCCGCATCCCTGCCCGCTGCAGGAGGGTTGGCCTTGCGCTGAACGATGCGGGAGGGATCGCGGTGGACGAGCACCTCCAAGCCTCTGTCCCGGGCGTGTACGCCATCGGAGACGTGACCGGCGAGCACATGTACGCCTATGTGGCCTCCCGCGAGGCAGCCGCGGCCGTGGATCACATCACGGGCTCCGGCACGGGCATGTCCTACCGGAATATCCCGTCGGCCATCTTTACCCGGCCCGAGGTCGCCTCAGTGGGAAGCACCCCCTCACCTGAAGAATCGGCCGACGAGCGCACCGGCACCTTCCCCCTCTCCGCGCTGGGCAGGGCCCGGACCATGGAGGCGAACGACGGCTATGCCCGCATCACCACCTCGCCCCAAGGGGTGATCAAAAGGGTCAGCATCGTGGGGCCCCACGCAACGGACCTCATTTCCACAGCAGCCCTGGCCGTGGACCAGGGGCTTACGGCCGAGCAGTTTCTCGCATCCTACTTTCCGCACCCCACCCTGGCGGAAATCCTCAAAGAGGCGGCCGAAGATCTCCTGGGAACAAACGTCCACCATCCCTAGCAGGATCGGAGGCAGGTCTCAACATATGGCACGAGGAGTGTCATATGTTGAGACCTGCCTCCATGACTGATTACCCCTGTTAGTACTGGAACCCGCCGGCATCCCCGGCAGCGATGCCTTCTTGACACCCTGGCGGAAAAATTGGTAAGCCCTTGAGAACCAAGGAGACCAGCATGATAGATACCTATATAGACTTTGGCAAACAGAACGGTCTTGTCCCTGCCATTGCGCAGGACTGGGAGACCGGTGAGATTCTCATGCTTGCCTATATGAACCGGGAGGCGTTCGAAGAAACGCTGAACACCGGCCGGGCCTGCTACTACAGCAGGTCGCGCAGTAAGCTGTGGAGAAAGGGCGAAGAATCCGGCAATTTTCAGAGGGTCAGGGAAGTACGCGTTGACTGTGACCGTGACACCATTGTGCTCAAGGTGGAACAGGTAGGGGGCGCGGCCTGCCACACCGGCTACCGGTCGTGCTTCTACCGGAAGATCGAAAACGGCGGACTGGTCGAAGACGGAGAAAAGGTGTTCGATCCCAAAGAGGTATACAAGCCATGAGCCTCATACGACTCGCCATCCCCAAGGGGAGCCTCCAGCAGTCCACTGTCGAGCTGTTCCGTGACGCCGGCTGGAACATCACCACCTCATCGCGGAGCTATTTTCCCTCTATCGACGACCCCGGCATTGAGTGCGCCCTGGTGAGGGCCCAGGAGATATCACGCTACGTGGAGTCAGGGCTCTTTGACGTGGCCCTGACAGGCAAGGACTGGATCCTGGAAAACTCGTCCGACGTGCAGGAGGTGGAGGATCTCATTTATTCCAAGGCAACCTATCGCCCTGCCAAGTGGGTGCTTGCGGTGGGCGAGAAGTCCGGCATCCATACCATCCAAGACCTCCAGGGGAAAAAGGTCGCCACCGAGCTGGTGAACTTCACCCGGAAATACTTCCGGGACCGGGGCGTCGACGTGGATGTCGAGTTCTCCTGGGGCGCCACCGAGGCCAAGGTGGTTGACGGCCTGGCCGACGCCATCGTGGAGGTTACCGAAACCGGATCGACCATCCGGGCACACAACCTCAAGATCATCGAAGAGCTGCTCGTCACCAATACCAAGCTCATTGCAAACAAGGAGTCGTGGAAAGACAGCTGCAAGCGGTCCAAGATCGAACAGATCGCACTGATGCTCAAGTCCGCCCTTCAGGCCACCGGCATGGCGGGCCTGAAGATGAACGCCCCCAGAAAGAGTCTCGAGCAGATCATCGGCATGCTCCCGGCCATCACCTCTCCCACGGTAAGCCCTCTGCACGATCCCGACTGGTACTCGCTGGAGATCATCATCCACGAATCCCAGTCGAGAAACCTGATTCCTGAGCTCCTGCGGGCAGGGGCGCGAGGCATCATCGAATACCCCCTCAAAAAGGTGCTGGATGGATGATAATCCTCAAAAACGAGTATGAGATTGCGATCATGCGGGAGGCTAATCGCATCCTGGCGCATCTCTTCGAGCATATCGAACCCATGGTCCAGCCCGGGATCACCACGATCGAGCTCGACCGCGAGGCCGAGCTTTTCATTCGCTCCCGCGGGGCAAGGCCGGCCTTCAAGGGATACCGCGACTATCCCGCCACCCTGTGCACTTCGGTGAACGAAGAGGTGGTCCACGGCATCCCCGGACCCCGGGTCCTCGAGTCAGGCGATATCGTGAGCATCGACGTGGGGGCCTTGCTCGACGGTTTCTATTCCGATGCGGCCCGGTCATTCCCGGTGGGCGTGATTTCACCCAGTGCCCGCAGGCTCCTGGAGGTGACGAGGGATTCCCTGGAGGCGGGGATCGCTCAGGCAGTGCCCGGCAACCATCTCTACGACATCTCGGCCGCTGTCCAGAAGGTCGCGGAGTCAGGCGGATTCAGCGTGGTAAGGGATTTCGTCGGCCATGGGATCGGCAGGAGCCTGCACGAGGCCCCGCAGATCCCCAACTTCGGCAGGCGGGGCAAAGGGCCGGTCCTCCAGGAAGGCATGACACTGGCCATCGAGCCCATGGTCAACATGGGGACCCACAAGGTCCTGATCAAGAGCGACGGATGGACCGCGGTCACCGAGGACTCATCGCTCTCAGCCCATTTCGAGAACAGCATCGCCATCACGAAAGACGGGCCGCTCGTGCTTTCCGCGCCCTGAAGCACACACCTCTCCCGTTCATCACAACCGCATCGAAAACACAGACAGACCTGCTCTACTCGCGGCTACTGAGACCCGCGCGCCTTGACAGCGACCTTGACGGTCTGGAATATGATGACCAGATCCAGCCACAAAGAACGGTGCTTCATATAGAACAGCTCATACTTCAGCTTTTCCTTTGCGTCCTCGATGGTATCGCCGTACGGATAGTTGATCTGGGCCCATCCGGTAATCCCGGGTTTTGCGTGAAGCCTCAAGGCATAGTAGGGGATCACCTTTTCGAGCTGATCCACGAAATACCTGCGCTCGGGTCGGGGACCGACGAAGCTCATGTCGTTCTTGAGCACATTGATGAACTGCGGGAGCTCGTCGATCCGGAGCTTCCGGATGATGCGCCCTACCCTGGTGACTCGGGGATCGTTCTGGGAAGCCCACTGGGGGCCCTGTTTCTCGGCGTCCTGCCGCATGGACCTGAACTTGATCAGTTTGAAGTCCCTTCCGTCCATCCCTACCCGCTGCTGGAGATAAAAGATCGGACCCGGCGAATCGATCCGGATGGCCAAGGCGGTCAGCACCATGATAGGAGAGGTGAAAACCATGCCCATGAGAGCAAAAAGGACATCAAACCCTCTCTTCACGGCATCCTGGAATGGAGAGCTCAGAAATCCTCGGGTGAAGATGATTGAACTCGGCCGGATTTCCTCCACAAGGATCCTTCCGGTCACCCGCTCGTAAAAGGTTGGCGCGTCGATCACGTCGCACGCGGTCAGCTTGATGTGAAGCAGGTCGTCGATGGGCAGGGTCCCCCTCCACCCGTCCGGGGCGACCACCAGGAGATCGGGCTCGACCTCCCTGATGATGCGGTGCATGTCCGAGATATCGCCCAGGCATCTGGAGGCAAGATCCCAGTTGTTTCTGCCGATGTACCCTTCGGGCATGACCGGGTATCCTCCGGCACGGATCTCTTTCAGGAGAAACTTGGCATTATCACCATCTCCCAGGATCGCGATCCGGGTGGCCCTCCGGTCGATAAACCGGAACTTGAGATACCCGGCCCTGATGGCAAAGGAGACGCCCAGGGAGATGAGCATGGCCCCCAGCAGGACATCGCGCTCAAGGCCCACGGTGGGTATGATATAGTAGATGAGGGCCAGCACGATGAGAGCAAGCCCCCCTCCCAGGAGGATCGATGATGTGAGTTCGGATATTCTCCGCCAGTATCTCCAGTTATAGAGATCCTGGAAATAGAAGCAGACGACCACCACCCCCGCGTAGATACTCCCCTTGAGCCAGAGAAGCTCGTCGGGGAGAGACACCCCGGGAAGCCACCGCCCGATATACTTGGCGAGGAAGACGGCGCCTGCTGCAACCGCAAGGTCAAAGACAAACAGTATGATGGATGAGTATAAGCTCCGGTTCATCATTTCCTAGTATCGTCAGATAAAGCTTCTGATATTAATTGAATATCACCCTTTTTCTCGTCCTTGTATTCAAAACGGACACACCGGGTCGTGTCACCACCAGCATGGCGAGATATTCACGGGGTTTCGTGTTAGAGATTTTCCTTATAAGCCCGCCAGCTCCGGGCTGCACCTCAGACGGCTCTCTTCAAGCAGGAGATGTGCAATAGCCTTTTCCCAATCGAAAATATCCCCGAATCTCCTTCAATCATCATTGCCCAGAAGGCCCGCCCTGAGGAGAAAGTAAACCAGCTGCAAAACGGCAGCCGTTGCTGCCGCGACATAGGTGAGGGCGGCTGCGGAGAGCACCTTGCGGGCTCCGCCCACCTCGGTGTCCGAAAGGATGCCCGAAGCAGGGAGAGCCTGAAGCGCCCGGGAAGAGGCATTGAACTCCACAGGGAGAGTAACGATCTGGAAGAGTACGGCAAGGCTGAAAAAGACGATCCCCGCCAGAATGAGAGACTGGGCCATGAAGATGAACCCGATGATGAGCAGTGGCCAGGCCAGGTTCGACCCGAGGGACGAGATGGGCACCAGGGCGCTCCTGAGTTTGAGCGGCGCATAGCCGTGGGCGTGCTGTATCGCGTGTCCGGCTTCGTGTGCCGCGACGCCCACGCTGGCGATCGAGTCGCCCGAGTAAACAGACTCGGAGAGCCTGAGCACCCGGGAACGGGGGTCGTAGTGATCTGAGAGGAACCCCCGGGTAAGCTCGATATTCACTCCGTGAACTCCGGCAGATCTCAGGATTTCACGGGCCGCCTGAGCCCCGGTGATCCCCCGGTACGTAGACACCTTGGAAAACTTCGCATAGGTCGACTTCACCTTGATCTGAGCATACACGCTCAAGATCAGGGCAGGCACGATCATGATGATATAGAGCGGATCGAAGATCATGGTCCCTCCAGCACTTTGTTACTAAGATAGATAGTACCTCGGCAAAGAGAAGTCAAGAAAAGGTCACTGCTTACGGCTGTCCCGCATCGGCCGTACCGGAGAGGCTCTTGTCTGCCGGTGTCATTTCGTATTCTACGCCTGATGCAGTATATCTCTTCTTTTTGAGCATATTCCTTTTCCTTTGCCCTGATTTATGGTAGTTTCCCGGCAATGAGATTGATGTGGAGGTGATATGAAACGATTCGCCGGAATTTTTCTTGTCGTCCTGGTTCCCTGCATGCTCCTCATAAGCGGCTGCAGCAAGAGCCCTGAGGAAAAACGAGACGCCTACCTCAGCAGTGCCCGATCATATATGGAGAAAGAGAAATATGCTGAGGCCGCAATCGAATTTCAAAATGCCCTCCAGATCGCACCGGACGATGCACAGACCCTTGTTATCCTGGGCGAGGTCCAGCTCAAACTGATGAAGGCCAATGAAGCCTACCGGTCCTTTTCCAGGGCTGCGGCCATCGATTCCAGGAACACGGCTGCGCACGAATACCTCACGTCCATCCAGCTCCTGGCCAGAAAATACGATCTGGCCGAAAAGCAGGCGTCAATGATTCTGGAGTATGATCCCGGGAACAGAAAGGCCCAGGAAATGCTCGCCCAGGCGCTCTTTCAGGGTGGGAAAAAGGCCGAGGCGACGGCCATCATGGATGAGCTGATCGCGGATCAGAAACCCCTGGAGGCGACGATCATCAACGCCGTCCAGATGTACATGGCCACCGGCCGGATGAACGACGCCCTGTCGCTCCTTTCCCGTGGTTCATCTCTCTATCCCGACTCTTCGAAGATCCGGCTCCTCGCCAGCGATATCTATGTCTTCAAAGACGACATCGTAAGCGCCCGCACGTGGGCCGAGGACGCCTACCGTGCGGAACAGGACAATATCGACGCAGGCATTGCACTGGCCCGATTCTATGCGGCCCATCGCATGGATGATCTGTTCAAGACACTGATGACAGAGCTGAAATCCAAATTCCAGAGCGATCCAGGCCCCTATTTGCTGGAATCGGGCGTCATGCAGCAGAAGGGAGATCTCGACGGGGCCCTGGCCCTGGCCCAAACCGCCCGGAAGATCAAGGACACCACTACCGCGAAGATCGTGGTCGCGCAGCTGCTCCTGGAAAAGGAGGATATGCCCGCTGCAGAGAAGATTCTTGTCGAAACCCTGGAAAAAGATCCCGGAGCGATCTCCGCACGGGTTCTGCTGGCCCGGATCTATCTCGGCCAGGAGGCGCCCGGCAAGGCCCTGGACACCCTGGATACACTCATCAAGAGCATTCCCCGGAGGCCGGACGTGGCTGTTCCGGCTGCCCAGGCCTATATCATGGAGGGCAAGGCGCCCCAGGCTAGGGAGATGGTGGAGAAGTCGCTTCAGGAGTATCAGAACAATGCGGCACTCCATGGCCTCCTGGCAAAGATCGAATTTCTGGAAGGAAAATACAAGGAAGCACTGGCCCAGGTGGATATCTTGGCGAAACATGCGGCCCTGACCCCGGATACGCTGTATGTCGGGGCATTGTCCGCGATGCGGACCGGCCAATCCACGCAGGCATCGTCATTCGCAGACTCACTGGAAAAGGCGGCGTCCGAGAGCTGGCAGGCCCTGCACGCCCGGAGCCTCCTCGCACTCTCCAAAGACGAGAAGAAGAGCGCCTATCAGTATGCGGAGAAGGCCCTGAGTCTCTTCCCGGAAAAGGTTCAGGCCCTGAACCTGTTCACCAGCATCGCGCCTTCGGCCATCACCAGAGAGGAAACCATTGAGAAAGTCAGGGCTGCGTGCAAAAAGCACGATTCCGCCTATTGCCACATGATCATTGCGCGCCTCCTGGAGACCTCGGGCGATGTGGAGGGCGCGCTGAAAGAAATGAAGAGGGCCACCGGTCTCGAACCGGATAACACCTCGCTCTATCATGCCCTTGCTCAGTTCTATGCGCGCAACGACATGATGCAGAAGGCTATCAACGAGTACGAAGCCCTGGTCAATGCCAAGCCCGGCGACTTGATGGCCGCCACCATGCTCGGTCTGCTCAATCAGAACCAGGGCAGGATATCGGATGCAAAGAAGGTGTATGCCTATATCCTCGAGCGCGACCCCAAGAACGCCCTGGCTGCGAACAATCTCTCCTGGATTCTCGCGCAGAGCAGAAAGTCTGCGGATCTGAACGAGGCCCTGCGGCTCGCGCAGATCGCCAAAGACAAGTTCCCGGAAGACGCGAGGATCGCCGATACCCTCGGGTATGTCTATCTCAAGAAAGGGCTCACCGAAAACGCCCTTGCCCAGTTCCAGCTTGCCGTGGAAAAACTGCCTGAAGAGCCGACCATCAATTACCACATGGCCCTGGCCCTGGTGGAGCTGAGCAGAAACCCCGAGGCCAGGAAATACGTGGAAAAGGCCCTGGATACCGAAATTCCCTTTGATGAACGGGAAGCTGCCCAGGAGCTGATGGCCAGGATCGGGGCCGACAAGAACCAGGAGCCCTGACGGTCCGGATCAAAACAGGCCCGGGATGCGCACATTTTTTTACATGGCGAGAAGGGCCACTGCAGTCAGCGCTGCCGTGGAGGAACGCAGTATGGTCCTGCCCATATGGACCGGGGTGAATGCACAGGAGATTATCCTTTCAGTCTCGGACTCCGAGAACCCCCCCTCCGGGCCGATGAGGATGCCGGCATGCTCGTGCCGGCAGTCCCGCAGGGAAACCTGTGACGAGGGCAGGGCCACCAGCCTGTTCGGCCAGGCAGGAACGCTGGCTTCCAGAAACTCATCGAGCATGAGCGGCTCGTGGAGAACCGGGATCGATCTGCGCTCGCACTGCTTGATTGCCTCCAGAATGATCTGCCTGAAGCGCTGCATCCGTTTTTCGCCCATATCCCGAACGTTCGACCGCCCGGAGATCACGGGGTGAATCTCCGAGACCCCGAGCTCGGTGACTCCCCGCATCAGGTCGCCCATGTCCTTCAGGTCGATGAGGCTGATCCCCAGGTGCACCCGGCAGCACCCCCGATCGGAAAGCTCCTGAGAGGAGAGCATCTCAATCGCGATCCTGCCCCCTCCCGTCGCCGTGATCCGGCCCTGGTATCCTGTTTCGTGGTCGCGAATGAAGAGCTCATCGCCGATCTTTTTGCGCAGCGGCCCGAGGATGTGGCTCACGTCTTTTCCCGTGATAACCGCTTCACTGCCTGAAAGGATGTCTGCAAAGAACCTGGGCACTATCTGTCGCCTGCTCTCTTTCTTTCTCTTAAGTGATGATGCCTTTGAGGAATGCGGCTGCGTCCTCTGGGGCCGTCGGATGCACAAACAGGTCGGAACCCCATTCTAAGCCCGCCCTGGATGCCGATCCGGGGAGTGATCTCCATATGCCAGTGATATACCCTGTCGTATGCCTTGTCAAAGGGGGCATTGTGCAGGGCATAGTTGTAGGCAGGCCTGTTCAATGCCCGATCAAGCCGGAGAAGAACATCTCTGAATATGGCGGCCAGGTCGCCCACCTCCTTGGAATCGATCTCCTCGAACCGGGACGAATGACGCTTGGGGATGATCCATGTCTCGAAAGGCACCCGGGGAGCAAAGGGCTCGATGGCGAGAAAGGAGCCCGTCTCCGAGACGATCCGGTCGCGATATGCCCAGAAGACGTTTTCCAGCTCGTCTGCATCCATGTCCGCCTGTCTGCGGGCATGAACCGGGGTCTCGATGATCACCTCGTTGGCCCCCACACCGGTGACCTTGTCGTACATTCCCTCTCCCATACGCTTCAGGTCTTCTTCGACCACCAGCAGGGGCGACCGGTTGGGGATGACCCGGAGCTTCCACTGGGTGCTGTTCGGCGGTGAACCGCCCTGCCTGTTGGCGAGGATCTCCGGAGGGCAGAGGTGTTCGTTGCCCGGGCAGAAGGGACAGAAGGGGTCTTCCGGGACAGAAGAGATCGTCTGGGGAATGGCGGGCGACAGGGTCGGGTCGTCGGTGATGATGACCCACCTGTCGACCACCGGATCTCTTCTCAGCTCTGACATGTTCAGCCGATCTCGAGCACGAGCTCGGGGATATCCCCCTGCACCTTTCTCATCCAGTAGAGGCTCCAGCCCTGAAAGGTCTTTTCGAACCCCTCTTCGCTCTGGGAGATGCATTCGATCGGGACCACGCAGACGTCCCACTGAGCATCGGAAGATATCGAGAGTCCTGCGCCGTTTATATCGTCCTTAAGATCGAGCCGGTCGGCCCGGTATCTGCCCCGGTCCTTTTCCATTTCCTCCCCGTTCACCAGGGGCCTTTGCCCGGAGATGATCATGAAGTTGAACTCGATACCCAGCCACGCGTCTTCAAGGGATGTCTCAAGCGCGTGCGACACCCTGACCTGTCCCTCCTTGAAAAGGCGGTAGGTCTTCTCGACGCCCAGCCCTTCTTGCCGGGCTGAAAAGCAGAGCGTAAAGCATTCGTCCGACTCGCTGTGAGAGGCATAGGCAAAGGGAAGGTCAGCGCTCAGCGAATTTTCCATCTGATTTCTCTTCAGCAGCCGATCCCAGTCAGGGGGCGCGTCGAGGCAATGGGTCAGAAACGAATACTTGGGATAGGTGTCATAGATCAGGAGGTCCTGAAACTCCCGGGGCGTTTCACGGGTGAGATCGTGGATGGAGAGCGGCTCTCCGGTGGGGTCTTCCGCAGACTTTCTTTCCGGATGCCGGATCTTGCGGTGATAGGTCTCTTCATGACGCATGAGGATGTTGGAGAAATTGTACTTGGCGGACTTGTCCTCGAGCGCAAAAACAGACCCGCTGTGCTGCACAGAGAAGTAGCAGTTGAATTTCCTGCCGGAGACCAGAATCTCCTCGGCGCCGTCGAGGTTGTGGTCAATGCGCTCCATGCGCCAGATATCGTTGTTGAAACGGTTTTCGTCAATCAGGGCCTCGGCAGTGAGCAGATTTTTGTACACCGCATGCCGCAACGAACTGATATAAACCCCGCCGAAGAGCCCGTGCCAGTAGGGGCAGTTGGTCTGGGCCATGAGGAGATGACGCAGCGCATCCTGTGAGGGGCCGAACTTTCGCACCAGGTTGCTCACCTTCATGCCCTTTTTGTGCATGAGATTGGACTCGGGATACTTGGCAAGAAAGTTGTCCCACACCCCGCCTCTCAGAAAGGCCCGCTCGCGGTCCCAGGCCCCGTTGTCCCGGGCCTTCTTCACGAGATCCTCATACTGCCTCCCCTGCTCTGCAAACAGGCTCCACTCCATCATCTCCTGGTAAGAACCCGTGGGGAGATAGACGAGTCCGTTGGGAGGGAAGCTGTCCACCACGCGGCTCAAATGCACGAGTTCGATCTCGGAGGAATGCTTGCGGATCTCGTCGAAAAACCTCCTGAGCCAGCCCTCCTCGATCACCCACTTATGGGTGCCCGGCCACATGCCGAACTTCTCGCCGTCATCTCCGTAGGTGAGTATCTTCACGCCCTTTTGTCTCATCTGCAGGAGGTAGTCGATCACCTCGTGCGGCTGGCGGAAGGGGATGAGATAGCGAAGCCGCATGTCAATGGGAAACACCTGCAGAGAGAAACCCTCGCGCTCGGTGATGAAATACCCGTGGACATCGTCGGGAGAAAGTCCTGCGGAGAGAAAATGGCTGTCATCCAGCAGGGTGTATTCGATGCCGAAGCCGGAGATCTTCTTGGGAATACCCGGGTCCCATATCCGCTCCGCGCACCACAGGCCCCGGGGTCTGGAGCCGAAACGCGCCTTAAGATACTCGCTCATGTGCTCGATCTGGTCGTGGGCGTCGGCCTCGGGGATCACCGGCATGATGGGCTCGAAGAACCCTCCTCCCATGAGCTCCACCTGGGAGCGGTCCACCAGGGTGTTCAGGAGCGTAAAAAACTCGGGCTCGTGCTCGTCGAACCACTCCCACAACGGGCCGGTGTAGTGCAGGGTCATGGTGATGTCGGGATACTCGGTCAAAATGCGCAAGAACGGCAGATAACAGTCCCGGGCGCCCTTTTCGAAGACGCTGGGAAAATTCCCCACAGGCTGGTGAGAATGAACACAAAAAGCCAGATAGATCTTTTCAGACATGCCACATGGTCCTTTCAAAATTTTCATCCGGTATGCTGAATGATAACACCCCGGCCCCCGAATGTCTCTCGATTTCGAGGTCTCCTTCGTGAATCGTGAGGAAAAACCGCATCCGCTGCGACAGGCCTGCATCAAGCACGGCAAAGGGCACCTTCAACTCCAGGATACTGCGGCAGGCCGCGCCCGGAAGCTCCGCCTTTTTTTCCCGTGTTTTGCCCGAGACTGCATGGATGATCATGGTATCTCCCTCAAGTGGTACATATATACCATATATTCCCCTGGCGACACCACGTGAAGACATACCGAGCCGTTTCCGGGCGCAGAGGAAAAATCAAGCCGGACAAAGAGGTTCTTGCGGTCGAAACCGTAAAAGAGCCTGGACATGAGCGGCTTGCGGCGGTACATGCTCGTGGACGTATCCGGCGGAGCATAGCATCCGGCCTTGAGCCATTCATAGAAATGGGAGACCTGGCCGTCGATCACCGGGCTGATAAACCCCGAAGGCGAACGCGCGGGGACCACCTCGTGATGGGTGATGATGCTCTGCGACAGCTCTATGGGAGGGGGCTCGCCATGCAGCCGGTAGCAGTTTGAGAGGTGGAGCCTGAAGAGGTTGTCGAAGTCTTCGTTGTTGGCAGCGCTGAAGTCCTCTCCATACCACCAGAACCAGTCGCTGCCCTCTGCGATGTACACCTCTTCCCATGCCAGGGGCCGTGCATCGTCCCCTTTGTCCTCCAGATATCTTCGCGTCCGGGCGAGCATCTCCCAGGCCTTCCGGTCTTCATCATGACCGATCCATATGGCGAAGTTGTGGTTGATCCACGAGCCGGTATAGAGGCTGACAATGCGTTTGCCCGGAGGATTGCGGTCGAGAAAGTCACTGTACCGGGAGGTTTTCACCTCTGGGGATTCGTCCAGCTTCTCATAGAGCAGCCTCAGAAACCGCTCGCCGCCGTCCGGGTAATACTCCCAGGGGTTTTCTCCATCAAGGATGACCGCAACAAAGGGATTGAAGTCATATGCCTTGGCGCCCTTGGAGATATTTTTCAAGTAGCCGATAAAGTTTTCCGCTCCCTGTTCCGGCGGATTCTTTGCATATACGAACCCGATGTTGTCCGACAGAGGCCGGTCCCGGAAGAACATGCCTACTTCAGAGGTCCCGCATTCCACGGCATAGGGCCGGTAAAGGCCGGAGCCGGTCCGGGCCTGCCTGAGGCTGGCAAAGAGGATGTCCTCATCAGAAGCGATCCACCGGATTCCATGCCCTGCCAGAATCTGGACCATTTCAGGGCAGACCGACCCTTCCGGAGGCCAGAGCCCCCTGGGCCTGACCCCAAAGAGCGACTCGTGGTAGTCCATGGCCCGGGCTATCTGGACATCGAGATCTTCAGGATGGGAAAACGGCTCGGCAGGCAAGGGCGTGTCCATGGAGCGCAGGGCATATCCGACATTCATGAGCAGAGGGGCTATGGGGTGATAGAATGGAGACGTGGTGATCTCGATCCGTCCCGCCAGGCAGGCGCGCGCATACAAGGGGATGATCTTCTTCATGGTCTCGATATGAAAGGCGAGCACAAAGGCCTTGTCGGATTCGGTATATGACCTGCCCTTTCTGATCAGGTCAGCGATATTCCTGTCCTTTCTCCCCATGAAGCCTGTCCAGGTAAGATTGAACAGCACCTGGAGATCGAGGATGTCCTGGTCGCTGAAGTGCTTTGCCGCGGCCTCGAACCCTCTGTCCCTGCCCGGCTCCCCACGTTTGTCCAGCAGGTTTTTATACCGGGGAAAGGGCTCGATGAGGGTCGGGAAGCTGCCCATGAAAAAACGGGTGATGATCTGTTTTTTTTCATCAAAGCTAAGGTCGGACGGCCTTTTTTCGGAAAGCAGAAAATCCGTGTCGCGAAGCCCCTTGTCGGTGTAATCCATGATCTGGGAGAGTAGCGAGGGCACGAGATTAAAGGTGCAGGCCACTTCCGGATATTCTTCGAGCAGGGCGATCATGTCGTAATAACCCCGCACCGAGTGCAGCCGGACCCATGGAAGCAGAAAGGTTCCCGTGGCCGGGTTCTTGTAAAAAGGCTGGTGCATGTGCCACAGGAATCCGACTGCAACCTCTCTCATACTCTCCCCCTGCTCGCGGTTCATTACTATAGATATAACCCTGGGCGGGCACCAAACCAAATCAATCGAATTTCTTTTATGAAAAAGGCCCATTTTGCCGATTCAGTCAATGCAGTTTAGCGCCAAGCAAGGGAGGAGATCATGCGTTATTTATCAGTATTGTGCACCGCTCTATTCCTCATCACCTCGTGCGGAGGAGGAAGCAGCAGCGGAGGCGGCAGCAGCGATGAAACCAGTTTTGATACCAGCAATTACTACTATCAGCCGGGCGATAACGACGTGATGATATATAGGATTACTGTCGAGGCCGACTTGCATGACCTTCAATCTTATAAAAAAAGTGCATTCGGACTTAATTCCACCGGTATCCCGGATAAATACCACTATGAAACCCTTAACGGCCTGGAAGGCAACCCGCACATTCTCGAAACGGTTACCGAAGGGTCCGATCTCGCCAGCTGCACCGATACCACAGGGTTGATCTACTATACTCCTGAGGGCGAAAAAATCATAGACGATCAACGGTACTCAGCCGAGCCGCCCGTGTGGTTGTTCACCAATGTCGATGATACCACCATCACCGGTGACGAAGAACCCGAATCAGTGGTTGCCGGGCGGAAATACGAAACTACGATCGAGGAAGTTCTCTTCAAACACAGCAATCCCCCGGTCGAAGTCGGCACCAGGACGATCACCACGACCATAACCCCGCTGAACATTGTATCGGTCACGGTTCCCGAGGGAACGCATGAAGCCCTCAGATTCAGGACCAAATCATTCTCGGAAGAAACCATAGGCGGCTCGACGGTAAAGCTCACCGGCTCCGGCACCATGTGGTTCGGCAGGAATAGGGGTCTTGTGAAAGTGGAGATGGAATATACCAAGGAAGAGGAAGGGAAAGACCCTGAAAATTTTGATTACCTGCTCGAGCTGTTCAATATTACCCTCTCGGGTGAAGCTGCTTTGCCAGCCTCGCTGCAGATCGCTCCACCGGCAAGGGCAGTCCCGCTCAGCTCATTTATGAAAAATATTTCACACATGGCCCATCCTCGGTTGCCATAAATATGCTGCCCCCCGGGGCAGAAGACCCCGGGGGGCCATTTCCAGTGGAATTCTTTGCATTCTGCCCTGACTATGGACCCCTTGCGCGGGAATTTCCCAACAATGCGGATATGTAATAATTTTCCCATAAAAGGCATTTATGTTCTTTTTTACAGCATTGGTTATCCTGCCGGAGATTCCTCTTGGTTGTATTTCGTTACATGTTTTCCATATGTTATACAAACACCCTGGTCTGGCATCCTCTGTGCTAATAATGGGCTATTGCAGCAAAGGAGACAACAATGATGAAGAATATCACAATTTGTTTGTTGACAGGGCTATTCATTGCCGTGTGTCCGGGAAATTCATCGGCATTGAATTTCGGGATATCCGATATTTCCAGATTGTACGCAGACATCAATTGGGGCGCCTTGAACACCCTCTCTGATTTGAACATCATTGAGGACACGGTCGAACCGTGTCCGGGAGGATCTCAGACAGGGGGAGGAAGCGGCGAACCCCCGCTCCCGGACGGCTTTACCGGTTCCGATGATTATATCGACATCGGGAAAGGCGATCAGGAAGCAACAGCGCCGGTTCCTGAGCCTGCCACCATGTTTCTTCTTGGAACAGGCATCGTAGGGATGGTTGCCCTGAGGAAAAAATTTACACACAGAGATTACTGATCCGGCAACTAATCCGCAGAATCACCTACGGCTCCTTTCCGGGAGTCTGTTCAGTGATGTAGTATTTGCCGGATCAATAATTGTCCGGCATCCATCACGGCAGCACTGCCTGCCATGATGCCATAGAATTGCTGAAAGACCGGCACCGCTACAGAAAAAGCAGTGCCGGTCATGGTTTCGGAACATGTTTTTCTGGACAACTATATCCTTTATCAGCATCTGCCGCCACGATATCTATGCGCATAGCCGGAAAATTCCTTGCTGTTCTTGGGCATGATAAAACTTGCCAGGCAACGGGGCATTTCCGGCTATGAGCGTAACGCTGCCGATCTCCCTGGACATCTTGGCAGGTCTTCTCTGCATGTATCAAGGTATTCTAATAAAACCTCTACAAGAATCCCTTTATGGGATTGACGATGCCTCAATAGGAACAAGATATCCATCCTCATTGATAGCATCAACATGGCATTCCGGGCAATCCTCGCCGTCTTGGCAGCTTGCGCACGCAAGCACAAATGCGGTCCCGGTCCAGGACTCGACTCCCCTGTACTCGGTGAATATCGGATACCGCCATATTGACCTGTCATCTTCATATATCCATCCATTTCTCAACCCAATATTATCATTGGTGGTATTGCCATGAGAACCGGCAAGTGAAGGGGAGGAATAATGAAGCTCTGCGTCATGGTCGGTTATCAGATATATTTTTTTGTACTGTCCCGGCTTGATTTGACTTACCGTGTAAAAAGGCGTGGCGGAAGGCTCTACTCCGTTTGGCGTGAACGTGATTTCAAGATCCAGGATGTCGCTCACAACCATGGACTGAATGCAGAGATTGGTGGAATACATTGATTTCAAGGCCTGTAGGTTGTCATCATTGCCCAGGTCATACCACCATCTCCCATCATAACAGAAGATGTCTTTGCTGTTGGCGAAAATAATCGATGTGGGTTCTGAGATGTCTTTATATCCCACACATACGGCCTCCTCTTCGACATATCCTTCTTCTTTGCCCAGCCTTCCCTTATAGACGACGAAAAATCTTGCATCTACAGCCCAAAGAGGGATCTCATTATCGCTGAGGTCAAACTCCAGAAGAGTTGCAGCACCGGGCTTGATTACTTCGAAATCGGTATTTCCTGGATAACGTTTCACGATATACAGAGGTCTGCTGAAATGGAAATGAGATAAATCCGCATAACTTTGGTTTGTGAGAGAATCCTTTGCGCACGCTGCTGGATCAGATGGATCTGCCCTGTCTGTCAGGAATCTGTATTGAACGACCAGATCGATGTCGCCGCCCAGCATCTGCTCGCCCGTATCGGTCGTGTTTCTGACAAGCAGCCGAACCCGGTTGAAGCCCTGGGTTTTGGGATCAACAGGTTCGCTGTCCCTGAAGGCATAGACTCCATCATCGGGCAGGGATACCTCGATAGCGCCCCGGAAGAAGTGCTTGAGAAGCTGTGCGGAGTAAGATACCGCCCGGGGAACCAACCGTCCGGCATAGTCTTCCAATACGTTGTCATCCAGGGCGCTCACCCGATAGATTTTGACCGGGTCTGCCATATCGAGCTCGTATGCCCTGGTGATCGATGTCGTACAGAGCCGGTACCCTGTGTCGCCGTCCCCGGTCTTTGTCAGATACTCTCGTTCTATGGTCGAATTGCTGTCCCTTGGATCTGTGATAATGTACAGCTCCTTGGTCACACTGCTTTCTTGATTCGGATAGTCATATCCAGAGAAAATCCTGCCCTGGCTGAGAAAGTTTGCGTTGGTGTATTCGGCCAGGCCGATGAGGGGATTCACGGTAACATCAGGATTACCGTTCGAATACCAGTCCGTATCCACCATCCTGGCGATAGGGATCCGTGCATTGGGGGGAAGGGTATCAAGATCGAGTTCAGGTAAAAAGAAAGGATATGTATGATTCTGGCTGGCTTGTAACCAGCTTTGAAATTTACTATATGCGTCCAATTTTGTTTCATCATTATAATGCGTGAGTAATTTTTCATACGCACTCTTATTGACCGCATGTGAATCATTTCGCACATGCTCGGGGCAGGAGCTGTCCTGGATCAGGTGCATGAGGTGCCCTACAGCCAGAAAAGTCTTATAAAGATCTTTGTTCCTCTGATCATAATCCGTGCTGATGAGCGCATTGTAGAAATAATCCCTGGCATCATACCAGCTGTAGTTGCCGCCGTTCCACCCGGACTGCTCGCCTGCTTCCAGTTGCGCCCAGAGGATGGATGACTTCCCGCTGATGCCGGAATAGTGATACCCGGCCTGATCCCACGGCTGCAAAGGATCATGAAAGTGATGCCTGCATCTCCAGAAAGGCTCGTCCTCTTCCATCCCTCCCCGGGCAATCAGCTCCTGCGGCGATCTATATCCCGTGATCGTCAGCCAGTCGAGAAAATATGTATACCGCAGAGTCGTTTCCTTCATCCCACTGTCTATGCCCAGGCTCTGCCTCGTATACTGATCAAAATCAAAACCGCCTGCAGAATGCTCCAGTATCCACTCATTCATCGCCTTGTGTTCTGTTTTTTCATAACCCCAACATTCCATACCCAAAACAATAAAAACAAAAAAACAAACAACAAGCTTATTCCTGAACATCATCGTACCTCCTCCCCTCAATACTATACGGTTCATTTTCAAGTACTTTCATCAACAAAGGCTGCCTAACGTTCGGATAGAGCCCATTCAAACCCAGTCCCCTCGCCTCCCGCTTCTCCTCAGGCGTTACAGCACGCTTGAGACCAATGACTCCATATAGTGTTCTCACACTAAAACTAGGTACACGCTTGGCGAACATCGGATATCGGAAATCAAAATCAAGCATATGAAGTTTTTTCTCAGGATCCTTGACAGGAATGAAAGGATAGCAATGGCAATCTCCCCATTCATCTAAAAATTTCCTCTTTTCTTCCTCCGTGTCTCCCATTCGGTATAATATGATCCCTTCAAGATTCTCTGATTTATTCTCGTATGCATAAGCTGCAAAACCACCTAATACGGTAAAATGTGGGAAATACCCCTTCTTGTAATATCCGATTCGAGGAGATTCAATCCATGGGACAAGGTATCCAATTATCGAACGAATATAACCAGGATCATCGTTCCCTTTCGGGCCTGTTATCACCCACTCGCCCTCAGCATCGGTGAGAACCTCTTTTACCTTCCCTGGACCGCATGACCCGCTCCCTATCCCCGGACGACACTTTATCCATATGGCATACACGATTGCCCCTTCTATGGGTTTAAGCGTGTCTGCATCGATTACCTTGCCATGGTATGTCGCGTATCCCGGAAAATCGAACCCAAAGAGCAGGGTCGGGGCAAGGATCAGAACCAGAATCAGTCTCTTGCATCTCTTGAAGCTGATCATAGGGTCATCCTCCTTTTTAAAAGCTGGCGATCTTCCATCTGCCGTCTTTGTCCAGCTCAAACAGAAGGAGGAAGGAACAGAGCCTCCCATCCCGAGTGGTCCGGATATCATATTCCACTGAGGCGCCCCGTATGTTGATAATCTCAATATCATCCAGCTCGGCTGCAAGATCGGCGCGATGCCCCGGGGTGAGCGAAGTGAAGATATCCTGATAGTTGCTTTGGGTCCGGCTGGAGATGCCTTCCACCGCAGCCTCGATGTCATTGCTCAGAAGCGCGGCGCGCATGGCCTCCCATTTCTGCCCGAGCATGGCATCAAGCGCATTCCGGTCATAAATCATCATGCCGATGGTATCTGTGAAGACAGAGCCTTCGTAATACGCCCGGGCCGTTATGTAGTAGACGCCGGGGCTCGAGATTCCGGCAGTGCGCTCATATACTTCGTCGCCAGCAAGATACTGGATTATGCCCGGGCCGGTATCCGTAAAGGTCAGCCCGTCGGGTGTGAATAGGGAATCGACCCGCAGAATGGTGTCGAGCGGCGCGATCCCGAATGTATCGATGGACGAGAGGGTGATGCACGGCTGCGTGGTGTCGGCAGTGACAAGAATGCTCCTGTCGAGCAGATTCCCCTGGATGTCCTCAGCGTGGACAGTGATGATGTTCTCTCCGTCGACTAGCGGCACATGGTTCGCAAAGAACCTGCCCTGATGAACCACTGCCGGCATTCCATTGATGGTGATGCCGATCTCGTTTCCGCAGGCGTTGCTCACCGTTCCCCGTACCAGGATGTCAGGGCGGTTGACGGCAGCACCGCTTACGGGCGAGTCGATATTGATGCCGATGACGCTGTTTACGGTTACGGTCGCCGATGCAGTTCTCACGCCTCCCGGCCCGGTGGCGGTGGCGGAATATGTTGTGGCTTGCCTGGGACTTACCGTCAGGGACCCGTTTAGCTCCACCTGGCCTATGCCGTTGTCAATGCTCACAGATTCGGCATCCGAAGAGGTCCAGCTCAGCGTAGTTGATTGACCGGCATAGATGGCGGCGGGATCTGCCACAATAGTCATTGTGGGCGGAACATACACTGTTATCGTGACTGAATCAGTGGCAGTGCCGCCCGGTCCAGTCGCTGTTATCGTGACGGTGCAGGTCTTTTGGGGAATGTCGGTCAGTGTTCCGGCTGGTTCTACAGGAAATGAGTAGTCTTCGAACTCAAGCCTGAGCGTATCCGCATCGCTGCTCGTCCAAGACAGCGTGGTCTCCTCGCCCTGGATGACTGCCTGCGGCTCTGCCGTGATGTGCACCTCTGGCGGCTGAAAGACCGTGATGGTCACCCGGTCTGTCACGGTCTTTCCCTGGCTGCCTGCAGCCGTTACGGTGTAGGTGGTGGTCTCGTCCGGGTAAACGGTCAGAGAACCGCCCGGTCCCACACCGCCTATGCCGTGATCAATGAAAACGCTGTCCGCCTTGATCGTGTTCCAGCGCAGCACCACAGGCTGGCCCGAGACTACGGCATGCGGCTCTGACCAGATCCTTGCGCTGACAATGACCTCTACATCGGGAACAACCACCTCTGTGTCACCAACCCTGAGGTCAAGGTTCTGATCTGATACGAGGCACTCCCCTTCCGGGAAAGAAATGTTGTACTGACCCGCCGGCACATAGAAAAAGTATCGGCCCAGGGCATCCGTGGAAAAGCACTTGGTGATACGCCCATTCGAGAGGGTCACCTTGACTCCTTCAACCCCTTCACCATCTGCCAGGGCCCTGCCCGAGATACGCTCTTTGTGCTCTGCAATGAAATGACCGACCGCACACGGCCTCTCGAGGTTCTGTTCGATCGTGCCTGCAAGACTATTCATTTCATTGAAAATAAAGACTTTATGAAACCATGCTTCCGGAACGCACAGATGCGAACCGTCAGCGGTGAAGTCTAGATCAGTCGGCCATGTCGCCGGGAAGACATTCAAGACGTCGAGCGATCGGCTATCGATGATAAAGATTGTTTTAGGCTCGTTTGCTGACGAAATATCACTCAATGCAATTCTGTGTCCGTCAGGGCTCAACGCGATATAGCATTCCAGTGCCTTCATCCCTCCAAGGTATTCTTTGGTCTGGATGACAAGATTGGTTTCACTGTCGATCACGCTGAGCCTGCACGAGCGAGCTGAAACCGCATATACCTTTGAGCCGTCATTGCTTACTTCGACATCCCAGATCGAGTCTTCCCGATCTGTCAGGCGTATTGCGGTGATGATGCTCATGGTCGAGCTGTCGATTACCTTGACCGTACCGTCCACGAGAGAGGTTATGTATATGCGCGTACCTTCATTGTTTATCGCAATACCCTGGGGGATCGGACCGGTATCCATAACACCCGTCACTTCTCGGGATGAGATGTCGATCCTATACAAGGTCTCCTCCCATTGTGAAACAGCATAGAGCAGAGATCCATCCGGGCTTACGGCAAGGGTATCCGCATACACAGGGATCTGACCGGTGAGGATATGAGTAGCGGCATCGATGATGGAGATCCCGCTTTCCGTGCTTGTCACGTATACCCGGTCGCCATCCGGGCTCACTGCGATGCCGTAAAGACCATACCCTACCTGAACACGATCTATGACTGCGCATTCTTGAATGTCTATGACCGAGACATCGTTTTCCCACGTGTTCAGTATATAGGCCAAGGGCCTTCTCTGCTGCCCGGGCTGTCTGACTTCCACCTCGATTTCCCAGCTCAGGATATCTGTTCCGCCTTTTCCGTCATGGACCAGGACAGTGACATGATATTCCCCGGCGGCATCCGGCAGCCAGGTGATTTGCCCACTTGACTGGTCGATCCACATACCTGGAGGAGAGCTTGTGAGGGTGTATAAAAGGGGGTCGCAGTTGGGGTCTGCCGCCTTTATGGTGAAGTTATACATGATGCCCGCCGTACCGTTTGTGACTGGAGAAGTGTAGATTACCGGGGCGTAGTTCACGGTTCCCATCGTTCTCACGGCCGTGGGATGTGCGCTTTCTACTGCCGAGAAACACCATGTGCCTTCCACCAGGGCGCCGATCACATAGAGATACGTCTTCTCGTTCTGGACCGAGGTATCATAATATGTGGTATAGGCGGGATCGATCTCGGCCACCTTGACAAAGCTGAACGGATCATCCTCGTCAGTGCGGTACACATCGTATCGCTCTGCACCCGTTATGTGCTGCCAGTAGGGTTGTGCAACGTCCCGTTTGGCCCTCACGATCACATCGAAGCAGGGCTCGACCGTGATGACTGCCTCGTCGATTTCCGAGCGGCTGATACCGTCATTCACGGAAAGCGAGATAGTGTATGTACCTTCAGGGACAAAAACCGCGGGGTTCGGGCCTGTGGCATTGGGAAACGGGCCGAACCACTCAAAGTGCAGAGCCGTCCCCTCGTCATGAGAGGATTGGGAGCCATCCAGGTTGACCTCGCTGCCCACAGCTTGATTCTTCAGAAACGGCCCGTATTCGCCGGCTGCGGCAAGAGGTTCTTCCGCCTGGGCCGGCGCCGGGCACAGCAGACCCAAGGGGAGATATATACCGGAAAATGTGCTCTGTGGCTCAGCCCTGCGTTCAGGACACATCCCCGGAAAGAAAACCCCCTGCAGGATGATACACAACAACAGGATCTCAACCCACTGCCCACAAAAACGCCTGTTCCTCCTCTCCATATCAATACCCCCTTCTCACTGTTCGAAATTGCATGCCCCGCTGCCGGCAGCGGGATAACAAGAACCCTTTCCTTTAAAGCTCCCTCCGGCAGCCCCCGCGACCCGCTGAAAGCGGGTGGTACACGGAAAAAGGAAAGGATAAATACAGTGTATCTTGGGAAAGCTCATTGATCTGAGCAAGATACAAGCCTGTATATCCGGCAGGGAATGACGGATCGAGCCTCAAGCACCATCTGATTCGGGCATATTGATTCTCGTCCAGCGTAAAGCTCCATCCAATGGCAAGGGACACATCATTCTCAAGCCCTTCGGGCACGGCATTTTCGTTGTCGAGAGAGCCGGAGAGAACATTGGACCGGAACAGCACTTTCCTATCCCGGGTCTTCCAACATCGATTTTGCAGAGCCAGAGAGATCAGCGGTGCATTACGGGAGGGAGGCCTTTTTCGCAAATGAACCTGGTGGATATATGCATGATGCACGCAACCGAGAATGGTCCACGCATGATCCAGGAGTGAAGACAGTTCTTGCCCTGACTCACGAAAATCATTCTATTATTTCTCCTCAATATCAAAGCATTCAAATTCAGACATCTCTTCTGATACAGAAAGAGTACAAATATTTCAAGCAGAAAAACGCTTATGAGGTAATACTGTTCGGTATGGATGTTCCGATCAGAATATGTGTGCGTATCATAATTGATAGAAGACATCATGGAGAGGCACAGCCATGCAAGTTACAAAAGAGGCTCTCCAGGGATTCAAGTATGAGCCTGCGTTCTTTGCCATGCTAAAAGAGTTGCATGCGATCTCTGATCACGGCCTATCAGCCTGAAAATGGCCCGGAGGCTGGCAAAGATCCTGAATGCTTCCGCCGAGAGACTTGTATTTCCATAGACATCTTTTCCCTGCTTTGTGGTTGCTCCTGACTCTTGACAATCCTGCCGATGAAGATTACAATGTATACATTGTAAACAAAGGAGGTTGACATGCAGAAAGTGCTCTCGATGAGATTGCCTGAAGAAATCCTCGAAAGCATAGAAGAGATCGCGCACGAGAGAAAACGCAGTCGCGGAGACGTAATCCGGGAAGCGATCGAATATTACCTGGAGAACTGGGCGGATTACCAGATCGCCCTGGACAGGCTCAAGGATGCAAGCGACAAGGTGCTTTCCGAAAAGGAATTTCTTGACGAGCTCGGGTGGGACATCTGATGCCGTACGAGCTCAGGCTCAAGAGGAGCGTAATAAAGGACTTACGCAGGATCGGGCGCAAGGCCGCCGAAGAGATCATGGCCACGATCCGCCGGATCCTGCTCGCAGATCCCCGAGGAGCAGGCAGGTCTTTAAAAGGGCATGATGGTATACTCTGGCGATTCCGGTCAGGGGATTATCGTGTAATATACGCCTTCGATGATGATACGCTCATTGTCCTGGTCGTTCGTGTCGGCGGAAGGAAGGACGTATATAAAAACCTGGATAGCATACGGGTGAAATGAGTGATGGAAAGAGGCGATGATGCTCTTTGGCTCTCGATTAAAAAGCTCAGTAATTTCAAAGGAGTTGTGGTAGCGGAGGAGGGACTTGAACCCCCGACTCTGCGGATATGAGCCGCATGCTCTCACCAACTGAGCTACTCCGCCACGGGAATACTTTTCTACTCAACTCGTTCCGGTTTGTCAACGGTTTTCACTTCTTGAGAATCGAGCATCCATGAGGTTTCGTGATTCCCGGACGGCTCCGCGTCATCAGCCGGAAAGGCTTCTCGCAAGAATGTCGCGGGATGCCGGAAGCCCTCCCAGGGAACAGGCGTGACAGACCGCGTTCAACAGCGCATCCTTGGAGGCCTGTGCGGCGAGCACACCGAGATGGAGGGGATGGATCTCTTTGTCTCCAATAGAAAAGCAGAACACCATATCCCCGTCAAAGGGGGTGTTGTATGGGGATATGTGCCGGGCAAGACCGTTGCCGCCCATGCGGGCGATCTGCATGGCCGTAACCTTGTCCAGCCGTGCATCGGTCACCAGAACGCACAGGGTGGTGTTGCCCTGCGCACCCATTTTCCTGCGGACCTCGCCCTTGCGGATCGCCTCGAACGAGTTGAGAAATCCGTCGCCTTCCCGTGCCCCGGCAATGATCTTCCCCTGTTCGTCGAGCACGTCTCCAAAGGGGTTGGCCACGACCAGGGCGCCCATGAGCACGCCCCTGTCTCCCCTGGCCATGCTCGAGCCCAGGCCGGCCTTGGTGGCTGAGAGCACGCCCCTGATCTTTCCTGAGGTGGCTCCGGTGCCTGCACCCACGCACCCCTGCTCCACCGGATGCGACGAGGCCGCGCGACATGCCTCGTACGCCATGGACGGGCTCGGCCTGGCAGAGGAATCCATGAACGAAAGGTCGAAGATAACCGCAGTGGGGACAACGGGCAGCCTGGCCACTGCGAGATCCAGACCCACGCCCTGCTCCTCGAGATACCTGACCACACCGGTGGCTGCATCGAGACCGAAGGCCGATCCGCCTGCCAGGCACACCCCATGGACTGCCACGCCCGGGTGCATCATCTCCAGGGAGTCCACCTGCCGGGACGAGGTTGCCATGCCTGTGGTATCGACCGCTCCTATGCCGGGCCGATCGAACAGAATGACCGTGACCCCGGTGCCGCCGGTCAGGTCTGAGCAGTGGCCCACCTGGATGCCTTTCAGCGCGGTGAGGGTGTCATTCACCGGGCTTGACATCCCTGACCACGCCATTGAACTCTGAGAGGATTTCCTTGACCACGGGAGACTTCATGACATTGGCGCGCACCTCTGAAGGTCGCGGCTTCTTCTCTGCCTGCCCGGCAGTCTCCAGCATCTCCACCCGGATCTGGAGCTCTTTTTTGAAAAACGTATGCGCCTTTTTCCGGATGTCGGGCAGGGCCCTCCTGAGCTGTTCGGTCATAAACTGGTTGGCGCAGTACAGCGTCACCCCGGCGTTGTCCTGGTCCTCAATGGTCTGGCTTGCCGAGGTGACCATGGCGTATATGGGCTGGTCATGATCATTCAGATAGCCGACAAAGCCTTCCCACGACCGGGGCAGCGAAGACAGGGGCTTCCGGTGCTTGTCCGGTGCCGCGGCCGTGGGGGTGGCCGGTCTGACCGGCATTGGACCTTGCCTGGACGTGACCGCTTGAATGAGCTGCTGGATATCGGCCAGGTCGGGAGCGGACATGATGCGCAGAAGGATGGTCTCAAGCGTCACCTTGGGCAGGCTCGAAAACTTGAGATCCTCCTCGGAGTGGATGAGCACGCTGAGCATCCGGTGCAGCTCTTCGAACGGGACCTGCCTGATGAGCTCCTGCAGAAAGGCCTTTTCCTCCTGGGGCAGAGAAATATTCGCGTAGCCGGATTTAAGCACCATCATGTTCCGGAAGCTCTCCATCAGGGACCGGTAGAGCTGGAGAATATCGTGTCCGTACTGGTAGACCCGGCCCACCACGTCGAGCACGACCGTTACATCCCGCACGATCACGGCCTGAAGCAGATCGTGCATGGTCGCGCGCTCCACCAGGCCGAGCATCCTTTCAACAGTGGGCGCGTCGATTTCCCGGGCCTCGGCTGCCGCGGTGTGCTCGAGCATGCCCTGGGCGTCGCGCATGCTCCCGTCGGCCTGAAGCGCGATGATCATGAGGGC
>Ga0208694_1001624_pt1 | contig 26438 bp, 31 predicted proteins | sample AD_UKC078_MetaG_FD_184442 | JGI IMG/M metagenome (GOLD analysis project Ga0208694, IMG submission 184442) | Active sludge microbial communities of municipal wastewater-treating anaerobic digesters from USA - AD_UKC078_MetaG (SPAdes) (version 2) | ecosystem: Engineered > Bioreactor > Anaerobic >...
CAACCAGCTTTTTCCACCAGAGAAAAGCTTTATCAGATATATCCGTACCGGAAGAATTTTTTTCATCAGAAAGAAGAATCAGCAATAGATTACCGAAACGAACGGCATAATGCATCGGTTTTTTCGTATACTTAAAATACAAAGGAATATTGCGAGCGTCGTGGTTTCCGATTATTTCATAGAAGTTCTTGATAGCAAGAGGCTCAACCGTTCTATAAAACCACTTCCATTCATCATCATGATTCTGGGAGCTTGAAAGCTGAACCATGTCCCCTGCGCACACAGCAGCATCAACCTGAAGTTTATTCTTTATTACATCTTCAACCGTTATTTCAAAATCTTCTCTTTCATCATCATCACGCGGCTGAATATCTGCAAAAGTCCAAAGAACAAACTGTTTTTCCTCTTCGGCTGATATTTTTCCAAGAAATGATAAAGAAGAGATTTGAAGCAATATTAGTAAAACTGCAAATCTCTTCTTGCGAAAATTTAATTTATTTAGGAAGACCAAATGAATGACCCGGTCCGGAAGGAATTGAATAATACTTAAACGGTACCTGCGAAAGCCTGCAAGCCTTGCTCGAATGATCAGAATACATATCTTTAACTACTTCTGAGAAATTAATTGAAACCCCTGCGTAAATTCCACGGCGTTTATCATCATCATTCCCTGCTTTTCTATCATAAGTAGTATAATCTCTTGAATAAAAACCTAGATCAAGCTGTATATATCTCATAAAATTAGGAATATCATATCCGACATATTTGAAGCCGGCAAGCTTAAAATTCATCATGTAAATATATCCGCTATAATCATTAACAAAAGACAGTATTTTCTTCCCGCCTTTTTCATTCTCTCTGAAAGCTTTTGTCGGAATATATCTTATTGTAACACCCAGAAAAGAATCTAAAGTAGGATAGTAATCTAAAAGAGCTCCTAGAGCGATACCTGCATAATCCATTGCAAGATCCTGAAAGCAGAACCCGTACTGAGAGGAGAAACCGTCACCGAGTTCGATAAGAAAACCGACACCCATGGTCATTCCGATCGAGTAAACCCAGCGGTCTGAAGGAGAAGTATCTAAATGGTCGTAAAGAGTAAAAAGAAGTCGCTGGGTAACATAATGAGCATAAAAATGACCCCATTTATCCGCTCCGCCGAAATCAGTTCCCTGACCGAACCAGCCTTCGTCCTTTGAATAAAAGTCATGGTTATTTTCCCAGTCCCATGCCTTAATTCCGAAAAGAAGAATTATTGGCGGCGTTATCCCGGTTATTATATATTTACCGTATCTTCTCGCATCGTACCCAAGATTAAAATATTCGGTTTCAGGATTATAATATCCCTTTGGCGAATCATCCGAAGTAACTACGGCAGTTCCGGAATTCTCTTCCGGAGTCTGGGCAATCAGACTGTTCAATGTAATTACTGACAAACAAATAAGTAAAATAAGCTTTTTCATTTCTTTTCATCCATTTAAAATTTCGCGGTCATGCTAACTCGGGGTCATTTTGTGTCAATAAAGAATGTTAAATTTTTATAAGTTCATATTCCTTATTTCCAATGCCTATTTCCACTGCATGATTGATTCCGGACTTCCAGTTTGTATTAGGATAAATATGATTAAATTTATCCTTCCCTTCAGTGTATCCTGTTGTTTCCAAAACGGAACCAGATGCCATTGCAGAAGAGTTAACCATATCGGCGCATGCAACGTCAAGAGCTACCGGATCTATTGAAGCTGCTATTCCGATGTCACGTACTATCGCAACATCATTATGCCCCCAGCAGTCACAATTCGGAGAAACATTCATTATAAAATTTACATGGAAATGCTGTTTGTCTTTTAACACAGCAAGTGTATATTCTGAAATTTTTTCCGTGCAGGTTTCAGCTCCTTCATTCCAGACTACCTGGGCAGAATCAAACATGCACACTGCTACACACTGACCGCAGCCGATACATAAATCATAATTTATTGAAGCTTTTTTCACTGAATCAAACGATATTGCTTTCTGGGAACAATTCTTCACGCAAACACCGCAGGATACACATTTATCTTTTTCTATTTTGGGTTTTGAGGCAGAATGCATTTCCATCTTACCTCCGCGTGAACCCGAGCCCATTCCGATATTTTTAAGCGCTCCGCCGAAACCCGTCATTTCATGTCCCTTGAAATGATTAAGAGAAATGACTATATCGGAATCCGCAATAGCACTGGCGATCTTTGCGGTTTTACAATGTTTTTGATTAATTTCAATTTCTCTGTATTCTGTTCCTTTTAATCCATCGGCAATAATTACATTGCAGTTAGTAACCAGATAATTAAAACCGTTTGCATGCGCTGTCCAGAGATGATCAACAGCATTCGCTCTTTTCCCGACATAAAGAGTATTCGCGTCAGTCAGAAAAGGTCTTCCCCCTTTCTCGGCAATGAAATCGACTACAACTCGTGCGTAGTTAGGTCTGATATATGCAAGATTTCCCCATTCACCGAAATGAATTTTTACAGCAGCAAACTTATCCTTATAATCAAGATCACCGGCTCCTGCAGAAATTATCAAATGCTTCAGTTTATCCGTTAAATTATTGCCCGGTTTGGTGTTCAAGTCTGTAAAAAATACTTTTGATTTTGGCATAAAACCTCCATTATAAGAAACAAGTTTTATTAGAATTCAATCCCTTCCCGCGGTTCTTCACCTGCAGAATAGTAATGCTTTAATTCTTTCATCTCTGTTACCAGATCACATAGCTCGATCAGCGGTTCAGGAGCTTCTCTGCCGGTCAAAACCATATCCATATCTGAAGGTTTATTCCGGATAATATTTTCAATTTCTTCAAATGTTATTAAATTATAAAATAGAGCATTCACGATTTCATCAAGGACAAGGAGATCACATTCATTATTACTTATAACTGAAAACGCTCTGTCAATTCCCTTTTTAGCAACAGCTCTATGTTCTATATAATTACTTTTAGCAGGCAGATAAAATTCCTTCAGTCCGTATTGTTCAATTGTTATTTTATCATCACAGCCGGTACAAGCTTTAAGTTCATTAAAACATCCGTTTTTCATAAACTGCAGAATCAATGTTTTTTTTCCAGAGCCCATGGCTCTGAATGCAAGACCAAGAGCTGCAGTAGTCTTTCCTTTTCCGTCTCCAATGTATAATTGGATTTTACCAGTCGGCGTCATTTATAACCTGCGTGATATATAATTGAATTTCTTTAAATCTTCCTCTTTTGTTTCGTATAATGCATCCATAAAATGAGTCTTGAACATCATCGGAGAATTACTTTTTCCGGCCGCCTTTTCACCGGCAAGTCCGTAAACACAAAGAGCCTGCGCAGAAGCCATTACATAATTTTTTTCAACAGCACAATGTGATGCGACTACAGAGGCCGACATACATCCTGTGCCTACAATCTTTCCCATCGTTTCATGACCGTTTGATATTTCATAAATATCTTTTCCGTCAGTTACAATATCAGTTTTTCCTGTAACAACAATTACTGAACCCGTAGATTTAGCAGCATGAATCGCAATTTCAGAAATTCCATCATAATTTCCTACGGACTCAACCCCTTTCATCTGTGACGAAGATCCTGCAACAAGAGCTATTTCCGCGGCATTTCCTTTTATTACATCAATGCGGAATTCTTTTAAAAGTTTTTCAACCATATCTCTTCTGAATTTAGTTGCGCCTGCCCCTACCGGATCAAGAACAACAGGAATTCCTTTTTTGTTTGCAGCTTTACCCGATTCAATCATAGACGAAATCTGCAGTGAATTCAGCGTTCCTATATTAAGAACAAGAGCATCCGCATATCCTGTCATTTCCGCGCATTCTTCGACAGCATCAGCCATAACAGGCAAGGCTCCGCACGAAAGAACGGCCTGAGCGCAGTCATAAACCGTAACATAATTTGTTATATGATGGATCAGCGGTTTTCTTTTACGAATCTCATTAATCAATAAATTTTCCAATTGAACAACCTCTAAATTTTATTTCTTATGCCGGAACTTATATTTTCACTTTCAGGAAGCAAGTCTTTTTGTTTGCTGAATAAATCACCATAATAAAATCCAAGATTTTTTCTATGATCTCAAATATTGCTTGAGTTTCGGCAGGCTGATTATATGTTTCAGGTATGGCAATAGAAAAAGATTTTATTCAGGCAATGAAGCTTGAAATCAGCAAAAACTTCACTCTCAATCCATATGAAAGAATAGCTTTTCATAAAATTCTTTCAATTATGAAGTCGGAAAACGGCATGAATGTTCTTCTCCGGGACATCCCGAGAAAAGGGGTAATCCGTTCAAGCGCCATTGAAAACCTCAAAGCATTTGACAATCCGCGTGTAACCGAAACATTCATATCTCTTCTTTCCGAAACCAAACTTTCGGATAAGGACATTTTCAATATTCTTGAACACATCGAAACTTTCGGATCAGAAAAAGAAGCCTCTGCTCTAATTTCTCTGATTTCTGCAAACAGAACGATTCCGGATAAAGTTTCTTTTGTAGCAAAATCAATTTCAGTCCTCGGCAATATTGATCCATATGGAGATAAAACTTCCGACATCATCAGACAGATTGCCGAAAATCAGCAAATAGAAACTGAAGCAAGAAAATCTGCGATAGAAACTACAATAATCAGAGAAATCTCTTTTTATGAAAATCTTCTAAAAGAAAACAACGATGAATTGAATTCTTCTATATACAAGGCTCTGGCTGTAATAGCCGAGCAGGAAATGGCTAAATATGAAAGCCGTGCAGAGAATGAAATATTTACAGTTCTTCCGGATGAAAATGACAAAGTCCTTCTTGAAATTAGGGTTCTTCTTGGCAAAATGACCACATCTTTTGATGCTTCTTCTGCTCAAACTAAAACTGCATTTATTCTGTCGATGATATCCTGCGGGCATAGAGAATATCTTATCTACACGATGAAAGCTCTGTCTTCCAATAATCCGGATCTGATAGATCTGACTCTTTTTGTCATTCTCGCTAATGTTGAAAAAATCAGAACACCGGATGTTTTCCTCAGAAACTTAATTTCACTTTCTTCCGTAACAGACAGAGACAGTGAACTTATTATTCAGATTTTTGAAAAGTTTTTTGAAACACTCAAAAATAACCGCACATCAAACATGATGCGTAACAAGATCAACAATTTCATTATTGTAATGCTTGATAATTTTTTTGAAACATACAGAAAATCATTTATGATTCCCGAGATAATGGAAAAAGATTATCCCGACAATTTCAAGAAAATACGGTCTCTTGTTCTTAACAGATTTAATCCTGACATAAAGAAAAAAATTCTTTTTTTCCTGAATGATGACTCGTATCTGTTGAAAAACCTGATAGAGGAGATTTCCGAACAGATTAAATATATACCTGAAGCAGAAAAAGAAAATCTTTCTGCTCTTATAGATATACTCTGGGATACCGACCAGAAGGCAAAATCAATTTCTGTAACCCGCATTCAGGATATTGATTTTGAAAAACGCTACCTGAAAAATCGAATAATAAGACTCTGTGAAATAATCGGAAGAATTTCTATTGAGGACGCATCGTCTTCTCTCGTTAAAATTTTCAATTACATTAAAAAATATCATGACACTGAAATTTTTGACGCCGCAACAATCGCTCTCTCACGTCTTAACTATCCGTACATGCTGAGTGAACTCGAGGTTCTGCTGATGAGCGGTGACGAATCCGAAAAAATGAAAGCAGTTGATTTGTTTTCACTTTTTTCGGATCAGAGATCACTAAATATTCTTCTGGATTATCTAAAGGACAATCACAAATCCAACGATGACATGGCACTAAGAATTCTTAACATTGTTATCAGACGCGATATTTCAAACAACAAAGCGGCAAGCCAGATAGCTAAGGCAATTTCAGAAACAAATGCTAATCCGGAAATAAGAAAAACAGCTGTTCAGCTTATCGGAAAATGCGGATTTGAACAGGACGTTCTATATCTTAATGAACTTTTTGTTGAAACGACAGACAACTCAACAAGAGAAGGAATTGTCAGAGCGCTTGATTTTCTTCTCAAATCAGTTTCATCAGAATCAAAAAAATCTGTAACAACTCTCTTGAAGAAATGCCTGCTTGATTCTTCAATAAAAGTCAGAATGTTTGCCTGTATGGCAATGCTTCAGGACGGTTCAGCTGATGCACTAAAAACAATCCGAGACATGATGATAATCCGAAATAAGGCGGTACAAAGAGATATACTCAACACCCTCGAAAGTTATATCACAGTCGAACTGGGGTTTTTCTTTATATCCCTGCTCAGGGAAGAATATGCAATCTCACAGGACATTATTCCACTTCTCAGATATCTTCCGTACGAAGACAAAAAAGATATCGATCACTTTATAATAAATATCTTTAAAAAGCACGAAGGTTTCGGAGATTCTTCCATCGATCTTTCAAAAGAATATATGAAAGAAGAAGAATATTTCAAATCGGCGAAAATTGAAAATCTGACTCTTATGTTTTTTGATATAATCAACTACGAAGAAATTCTTTCACAGTCATCAAGTTCTGACAGTTCTACTGTTGCTAAAATTATTTTTTCTACAATACTTGATGTAACAAAGGAAAACAGCGGAACAGTGAGCAGAATGACCGGAGGGAAAATCGTTGTATATTTCCCGAATCCTCTTTCCGCAGCATCCGCAATGATAGAGATTAATGAGAAAATATCTTTCTATAATTCCAAAATTCTGCCTGAGTACCAGGTTCTTTTTTCTGTATATCTTACTCAAACGGACGCATATGTAATTTCAGAAGAAATTATTCTCATTCCTTATCATGAGTCAGAAATTCTTTTAAAATCTCCTTTTAAGAAACGTCTGTTTGTTAACGAAAACTTATCTCAGATCCTAAATTATTCTTTCAAGTGCGGAATTTTTTCTGAACTTGCATTCGATCTAAAAGGCAGCAACTTTTCCGTTTCTGAACTCCAGAATCCGTTAAATTTCACCATGGCCGCTGATGAAATGATTATCCGCCTTAAGGATGAAGAAAAAAAGCGAAAAGAAATTGAACAACAGCTTGAAGAAGCCATGAGGATTAAGAACGAGCCTAAAACGCGGAACATGAGCGCTTATACAAACAAGATGGATGAAATCGGCCGAATAATGAAAAAGGAAATTCTTGAAGTCAACAAATACATCAGCAAGCGTTCAACCGACAGAGAACTTATAAAGAATACTGAAAAAATGCTCAACAATATTTACAAAAGATACATGTTGGAAGTTTCAAAAACGGTAATGGAATGACCGTTAAAATCAATGAATGTTCATATGACGACAATTATCCTGTCCGTCTCGATTCTTATTTGTCTGAAAGATTTTCATATCTTTCAAGATCTTCCTGGCAGAAAGAAATTAAATCAGGACGTATTCTCATAAATAGCACTCCGTGCTTTCTTTCTTCTCTTTTGCTCAAAAAGGGAGATCTGATAAAATTTACTGCTGAAGAAAAAGAAGAACCCCCTGTGGATTTTTCTTATAAAATACTTTACGAAGATTCTTTCTTTATAGCAGTTCAAAAAAGCGGAGATATGCCTGTCCATCCTGCCGGAAAATATTTTCAAAACACTCTGCTTTATATTCTTGAAAAAGAATATTCTGCCAAACTTTTCCCCGCTCACCGCATAGACCGCGAAACATCGGGAATAGTTCTTTTCGCGAAAAACCCTCAAACAGCCGCAAAACTTCAGGAAGAAATTTCAAAGGGTCAAAAAACTTATACCGCAATTGTCCGCGGAAAAACTCCTTCAGAATTTGAAAACTCCGCTTCAATAGGAGATTCTCCGGAAAACATGAGCACTGTCAGAAAAAAAAGATTCGCCGGAAAAGATGGAACAGAAAAAGCATATACTTCATTTAAAACAGTATTCAGCTTCGGAGATTTCTCTTTTATCAAAGCATTTCCCGAAACCGGAAGACTTCATCAGATAAGAGTGCATCTTGAAAATTCAGGTTTTCCCATAGTTGGGGATAAAATCTACGGAGGAGATGATTCTCTTTTTGTCCGTTTTATTAATGAAGGAATGACGCCGGAACTCGAAGAAAAACTACTCATGAAACGCTGTGCTCTTCACGCCGCATCAATTGAGATAAAACATCCTGATAACGGAATAAATATTAAAATAAACTCTCCTATGCCGGAAGATTTTATAACTTTTATTAAAAGGCATCGTAATGGCTGAAATAATATATCCGCCGAAAGCAAAGCTGTTTTGCGGTTTCATCTATTCGGATGAAGAAATTCTCGATAAAACAATTTCATTACTTTCTGAAAGCTACGGTAAAATAATTCTGAAATCTGAAAGTTTTCCATTTCAGCACACCTGCTATTATGAAACGATGGGGCAAAACCTGAAAAAAGTTCTAATTGCTTTCGACCTGTTAATTGAAAGAGATCAAATGGCTTTGATAAAAATTCATTCAAACGAAATTGAGAATTTATTTTTAGACAATGGAAAACGCAAAATAAACATTGATCCGGGCTATCTCACTCTTTCAAATGTTTATCTTGCATCATGCAAGGAATACTATCACCGTATTTACATAGGTAACGGAATCTATCTTGAAAATGAATATTATTGGTCAAAAAAAGATTATGTGTTTTTCGAGTGGACTTATCCGGACTACAAAACTGAAGGTTATTTGAAATTTTTTAAAGAACTGAGAAAAATTTATGCGCAGGAGCTGAAAAAATAAAAAGGGAGGAATCGTCATCGAATTTCCTCCCGTCTTTTTTCTTGCGGCTGTAAACCGTTTTCGGTGTTTCAACTTTAGGCGGCTTTGATTTCAGCCTGATGCCCTTTTTAATAAGCTTCAGAAACTGTTCTTTTTCTGTTTTCATAAATTCCTCTCTGCCGGAAATCTGCATTTTTTCATAAACCCGTCAAGAAAATATTTCTGATTCTATTTCAGTTAATAACCGACAATTAAACGTATGCGATTATTCAGTTATAACACCGGTGATATAATGATTCATAAACATCTGCTTTTTATCATATTGTTATTATTCCTTTCATGCGCAAAGACTGAAATAAGACAAAGTCCGTCATTTGACAGACTTTCTAATTTGATGTCAGAAACTTTCAATAGTCTGGCAAAAGCCTCGGAAACTATTTCATCCAAAAATCTTATAAAAAACCTTTCTCATCTCAACAGAATGAATTACGGCGGATCTCACTATTATCCGCTTGAAAGAGAAGCAATTACTGAAATTATTAACAGTTTATCTTCTTCGGATTTTTCTGAATGCATTTTGATGAATGCCGAAGGAAAAATAATTTATACTATGAAGGATGATGAAATTCTCGGAAAGAGTTATGTTTCTTTCGGTTCATCTCCGCTTCCTTCACTTTTTGAAAAGACTATTGCCGGAGAACAATCTATTTATGACTTTTCAATCTTTCCTTCTTCGTCAACTGATCCGGCTGTCTTCTTTGCCGTACCGGTAAAAGACCAGGAAAAAATTATCGGAGTACTTATAGGGGCTGTGCCTTCAGAAAAAATAAAAAGTTCAGTTTCCAATCTGGCTATGATAACAGATAAAGATAACAATATCCGGTATCACATGAATAGCTCTCTTTTTATGAAGAATTCTTCAGAAGGGGAAGAAAAATCATTTCACAGTAAAACTTTCGAATTTAAAGAAATTTACTGGAAGATTTATCTCAGATAAAATTATAAAGAAGTTATTCTTTCAGCAAATTTTGAGCTCTTGTTTAATTAAACATTTCCTTTACGATATTCTTTATTTTATCATCAAACGGTCCGGGAAATCTCAAATCCGAAGATATTTCTTTTTCAATTTTCTGTGATAAAGTAACCAGAAAATCATCACTCAGAGACATCAACTTTTTCTGAATCATTTCAGGCAGAATAAAAGAAAATAACACGGAAGAATCAAACCATTTTCCTTTCAATATATCCCTGCACGATCTATTGGAAACTATCTTGTTGTCTTCTTCCTCGTCATCAAGATTTGAAATCACCAAAAGATTCGGCCTCATTCTTTCGGCATCTTCATTCGTGAAACAGTTTTTTATCATAACGACAATGTCGCAGTTTCCGAAAATGTTTTCGGCAGTTGTTGCAAGAGCACCTGTTCTTTCAAATGAAAGCATAACTTTTTCATTGCTGTCAAAACCGAGAATTCTTTCGCATGACATTTTTTTCAAAAGCTTAACTGAACGCATAACCGATGAATTAATTCCGATAAATCCGACAGTGCTTTCTGAAAGCTTCTGCCTGTGCTTTGTAAGCATTTTTGAAACTGCAGTTATAATAAACAGCGGAATTTCGTCATAGTAGTTTGAAATAAATGGAATGTGAATGTTTTCAGTCATATGCTGATAAATAGAAACATCATGACTGTCATCAAGAAAAAGAAAGCGTATCGAAGAAAAAGATTTTTCGAATGAGTTTAATGTTTTGTAAAGGTCTTCAAGAATTTCATATTCCAGCACAAAAGGAAAAGCGTTTATTTCCGAGAAAAGCGAAGCAGAAAGAGAATCGGCTTCGGCTCTTGCATATTCGCTGAAAAACAGCTTAGACTCTTTTGCTCTTTTCTTATTCAATACCGAAATGAACGCTGAGGTTTTTCTTATGCCTGATATTTCATACGGATCTTCCGACTCCAAAATGCTATCTAACAGAATTTCCCTTCCTCCGAGAATATTCATCTCATAATTCTCGGGAGTATCTGCCGGAAGCGAAGGAACAACTTTAAGGACACCTTCTTTCAATGATTTTTCAAGATCATTTACGCACTCGATGTTCATGAACTTATCGTCGGATGACTTTAGAAGATTTATACATATCTTGAATTTTTGGGTATCGGATGAAATAATCTTAAAATAATAATTCTGGAAAAGCCCTTCTTCAGAAATAAGTTTCATTTCAGCAATTTTCGAATCAGCCGCCAGAAAAGAATTTACTGCTTCTATTAAAAAATCCTTTTTGATTTTAATTCTGACGGAAAAGGATGCTTTCATTTTTTCCCTGCCGATAAAAGAGTTTGCTTAAAAACTTCGTCTATTATTTCTTTCGGCAATTCTTTGATTATACCTGAATCAAAAAGAAGCTCTATCGACTTTCTTACTCTTGCTGTTTCTTCCATCACTGAAGAATATACAGTTTCATAATCCGTTTCTATTGTTGCAGTTTTTTCTTTTATAGCGCACAACGCTGTATCGGCGGCAAGTTTCGCAAAAAGCTCGTTTTCATCCATGGAAGCTATTATTTTATCAGGCGAAATCCCTTTTGATTCGGAAAAAGAAGCTATTGACTGCGCTGCATTGATTGCCATTGAATCAGTAATTTTATTTGCACGGACAGAAAGAACTCCTTTTAAAATTCCCGGAAAACAAACTGAATTATTGACCTGATTGTGAAAATCTCCGCGTCCAGTAGCAACAATAAATGCACCTGCCTCTTTTGCCGCGTATGGATAAATTTCCGGAACGGGATTCGCACATGCAAACACAATGCTTTTAGGCGCCATGCTTTTGATCCATGAAGCATTCAAAGTATGCGGACCGGGAACGGAAAACGCAACTACCGCATCGGCGCCTTTAAATGCATCGTCAGGTGTCTTGATTTTATCCGGATTTGTTTTTTTAGAAAGTTCCCATTGCCTGTAAAATCTTACATCTTTTTCAAGATCTTGTCTGTCAGAATGAAGAGATCCGTGTTCATCAAAGATTATAATATTAGCCGGATCAGCACCATAAAGAATCAGAAAATTAGCCGCCGCACTGTTTGAAGCCCCTGCCCCGAAAAAAACAATTTTAGCTTCTGATATTTTCTTATCCGCAAGCTTAAACGAATTAATCAGAGCAGCAAGAACAACACAAGCTGTTCCTTGTGCGTCATCATGCCAAACAGGGATGGAACATTCTTCTCTGAGCCTGTCGAGCGCAATATAACAGTTCGGCTGGGATATATCTTCTAAATTTATAGCCCCGAATGACGGAGCTGCCATTTTTACAAAATCTATAATCTTTTCTGCACTATGCTTTCCGGTATAATCTCTCGAATCTATACAAAGCGGAAAAGAATCAACTCCTGCAAGGTACTTCATCAAAAAGGCTTTACCTTCCATTACGCCCAGACCGCCTGAAGGCGTACAGTTTCCGTCACCCAATACCCTTGTTGAATCACTGACAACCGCGACAAGATTACCGCGCAGACAGAGATCAAAAGATTTGCTGTTATCATCCCTTATCTCTGTAGAAATTTTTGAAACTCCCGGAGTGTACCAGAGATTAAACCAATCTAATGAAGAAACAGGAACCTTTGGAAGAATTTCAATTTTTCCTTTATAAAATAAATGTGCTTTCAGTGAAAGATTTTTGAGAAAAGCTGTTTTAAATGCCGAAGCTTCTTCCGGAGAAAAGGAAGAAGGAATCATGTCGTCGATGTTTTTCATTTTTATTCTTATTCGCTTGTTTTGTTTAATTATTTATTATGCATTTGCCGAATTTCGTCTATTCATTTTTATTACAATTTATAAAAATATAGTTTTAAACTTTTATGTTGTTGAATTTCTAAAGTTCTTATTTAATCAATACTCAGTAACATTTATTAAAAAGGATAATATTTTATGGAGTTTATTCTGGATTCATACAAATTGAGAAGACCCGTAATTAACGATGCCGAAGGTTTCATTGAAATATGCTCGGAAAAAGAAACTATGAAATACTACGGAACGGAAGGTTCTCAAATCAGAACAATAAACGAAGCTATTGAACAAATTAATTGGTGCAATTCTCTTTTTGACAATAACAGCGGAAGATGGATTATAACCGAAATCGGAAAAGACGAGTATATCGGCGATATCGGATTTCACAATTTTCAGCAAAACCACAATAAAGCCGAAATTGGCTTCAGGATTAAACAGTCGTATCAAAGAAAAGGAATTATAACCAAATGCATAAATGAATTAATCAGATATGGATTTCAGACTTTGAATTACAACCGCATTGAAGCTCAGGTAGACTCAAGAAATGAAGGATCTAAAAAGGTATTATTGAAAAACAATTTTACCTGCGAAGGTATATTACGCGAATACGAGTATGAAAATGATGATTACATAGACATAAACATTTATTCCATACTAAGCAAAGAATTTATTAAATGACTATGGGCATAGATTGTATCAAAGCCGATCTATTCACAATGAATACTCGGAAAGAACTACAGTTATATCGTCAGGAAGAATAGCTCCTTCTGTAAATTCCGCAATTTCTTTTTCTAAATGGCTGATGATCTCGGAACAAGGAAGAGAAAATCTGGAAAGAAGGAATTTCTTAAGTTTTTCATCTCCATATCTTTCTCCTGTCTTATCATACATATCTTCAAGACCGTCAGAATAAATAAATATTTTTAGCCCGTCAAAAAGAGTTATTTTCTGAGCATATTTTTCAATATCAGGAATCTTTTCAATGCCGAGAGGCAATATATTCGGATTAACAATTTTAATTCCTTTTTTGCCTTCGGAATTATTGGTAAATACCAATGCCGGAGTATGACCTAAATTATACAATTCTGCTTCGTTTTTCTGCTCATCTGTAAAAATAACAATTCCCGTAATAAAAATGCCGTCAGGAGTTTGATCGCATGCGACTTTATTCAGAAGCTGAATAATCTCACCTGGTTTCATTTTATCTACTTTACCGGAGTGAATTAAAGATGAAAAAACAGCTCCAAGCATAGAGGTCGTCAATGATGCTGAAATGTTTTTTCCTGAAACATCAAAGCATGCCGTAATAAAAAAACCGGGGTAAACCTCCGAAGAAAAATAAAAATCACCCCCGAGTTCGTTTGCGGGTTTTATAAGGGTTTTTACTGAAATCTTTTGTTTATCTGTTAAATTGTTGCGCATCAGAAAACTTTGAATTTCTCTCGCTTTTTCAAGTTCCAAATCTTTCATTTGGGAAATATGTCTGGTCAGACCCATAAAAGATCCGATTCCGAGATATCTCCCCCTATGAGTTATAACAAAATCATCAAACTGATTATCTTTTCTTTCTATCAGTTTTTTCATTACATTATTGATGTTTTCCGCTGCTTCGACGGATGTCGGTGAACAATTGATATGTTTTCCGATTTCCGAATTTTTGAATGAAGAAAGTAAAGAATCCTTTTTCTCAAGATTCTTAACCGGAATAAGACAAATTCCCTTGGATGTTTCTACAGGTATTGAAGATAACGAACGCAGGTCACCTGAAACAGAAATAACGTCAGATATTTTCATGCTTTCGCCGACAGGCTCAATATATTCCGCAATGTGCCCGACCTGGGTATTTCGAAAAGAATGAAATGCATGGGCCGAGTTATCATGACTTTGCATAATTTCACCTGAATATAATGAAATAGAATTACATTGTTTTATACACATGAATAAACTAGTCAAGAAGTATATGATTTAATTAAAACAAAATCAAAAGACAATATTTTATCAATTACTGTATTCAATGAATTATTATTTTAGTTACTTATTATATAATTACTGCTTGCAAAAAAATAAAAGAACATAAATTTATAATACGTTTAGAATCATAAACTGTACTAATATTTAATTCTATCTCATTATATTGTTTTAAAAGGAATGTCATGAAATCAAAGATAAAAGCTGTTAAATCAACTGATCAGAACGAAAATATCATTGATGTTGAAAAAGATAATGAAGAAAAAGAAGTCAACAGGTTATTGAGAAAAATCAGGAAAAATGACAAGTCCAAAAATAGCCGATTCAGCAATCTTTTTATTCTTTTCATTTCGATTTTATTGTTTTTCGTCACAGGATTATACAATAATTCATTTCTCAACCTTTTTATATTTTTTGGAATTATTCTTTTTCACGAATTTGGACATTTGCTGGCAATGAAGTTTTTTAAATTTAAAAATCTTAAATTGTTTTTTATTCCCTTATTCGGCGCCGCTGTAACAGGCAAATCTTCAAATAATGACGGGTTTAAAAATTGTCTTATTTCATTATTCGGGCCACTTCCCGGAATTCTTGCGGCAATTATTCTTTTATTCTTTTTAAAAGATAATCAATTAGTCCGCCAAATAGCTTTAATATCTCTTATTATTAATGGGTTTAATCTATTACCGATTCTGCCTCTTGACGGCGGAAATATCGTAAATTCTATTCTTTTCAACCGAAACAAATATCTCCAAGTACTTTATCAGATATTTACAATTGCCGGAATTTTCATTTTAGCAATTGCTTTTAAATCAATAATTTTTGGAATTCTGGGTCTATTCATCATCTTTACGATAAAGCCGACATATTTGAAATCCGTTATTGCTTCTAAAGTAAAATCTTTAAATCAGAATTTATCTTACGATATCAAAGATTCAAATATAAAAGCAACCATTTCAATCATATATAATATAATGAAAAATAAATATCCTCAATATTTAAAGAAAGATATTGATTCATTAGTTATTGCAGATATTATTGAAAGATTAAACTACAAATCTCCATCGATTGCTAAATCAATTATTATGATCTTTTTATACTTTCTTGTTTCTGCAATTGCACTTGTTGGAATAACTGTTCTATCTTATTCTTAAAAAAATATATTATAGAAAGTGTATTTTTGCAGATTGAATTAATTCTCACCCCATGTTATACTGCTCCAATTATGGAGGAAGTCTATGAAACAGTTTAAGAAATTTATTCTTCTTATATTTGCAGTATCTTTTTTCTCTTCTATATATCCGCAGAGAAAGGATATCTCCGTAGAGGATGTTCCGCCTGCCGTCATAAAAGTGCTTAATCAATATCTGAAAGTTTTATCCGAAAGCCCGACACTCGAAGACTGTGCCAAAAATATTTATCCGTATCTCGGAGGCGGTCTTCTTTCATCAGACGGAAAGAAAGTCTCTTCTGATACAATTCAGTTCAGCCTGAAAAAAGACTACAATAATGTTAAATTCTATTCCGTGCCGGCAGTAATTACAAGAATCCAGCTTAATAAAAACAGTTATGACGGTTATGAAAAAACTTATCTCGAAGGAGATATTTACAAAATATGGATAAATAAAAAAGAAGGAGTATCCGGAATGCCCGCGCCGATTCCGGTAATCGTTCCGAAAAATGATCCTGAACACCCGAAAGTAATTTCAACTATCGGAAGTTTATAGTATTTTTTTGAAATTACAGTATTCGTATTAATGCTGTAATTTCACTCGTCAATTTCAAAAGTTTCGGGATCTAGAAATAAAATCTGCTTAGCTGAATTACGGATAACTATCCTATTTTTTGAAGAATCGAATGATAGTTCAGTGATAAAAACACTTTGAACATCACGCTCAAGCTCTTCAGAAATTTTTACATGATACGTAAACATTCCCTTCACAAGACGGCCTGATTCAATTTCACGGATTTCAATATAACCGCCGTTCAGTAATCCTTCCGGATTCGCCTGAGGAAAATGAACAGCTCTGAACTCATATTTTCCGCATTTCAAAGGCTTAACTTCCGCCGGCGGAATTCTTTTCGCGTTCAGGATAGAAAAAAGAATAAGACACAAAATAGCTGTTATTTTTTTCATGAAGCTATAGTAAATTATCAATTTAACGGAGTCAAGAAAAAGGGATTCTTCTTTGACAATTAAATCCCCTTAATTATGGTATTCTTACAGAGACTCTGATTCTCATTTTTTTAAAACGCACATCGACAATTATGAGAAAAATAGTATATCTTTTAAGACCTAAAAAGGAAAAAGAATAATGAAACGACTATTAATATCTGTTTGTTTGAGCCTGTTAGTATTTTTAACGTGCGGCAAGGCAAAATTAAAACTTAAACATGAAGATTTAATATGGGGTGAATGGGAGTTAAAAGGATCTGAAGGCTATATTAACATCACAAGAAGTAAAAATTACCATTGTATTATTGCTGGTGATGCTCTAAATTGTTTCATAGTAACAGGAATGACCGGAGAATATCCTGATTATGTTCTTTCAATTAAATTTAGAAGTGGTGTTCAATCACCTGAAGATAATGGGTTTGAAGATGGAGGAGAACTCATTGTTCATTTTATTGATGAAAATAAAATGTGGATAGAGGATAAGTTTAATACAAAACTTGAAGGAATGATACACTGGTATAAAAACAATAATCTCAGCATATGGATAAAAACTGGTAAGGAAAATATTTACCACAGAATACGAGACAGGAAGGAATAGTGAATGACTCCTCCTTAAGTCAAGTGATCTTTAATTGCCTGAATTAAAACGATATCAAACTAGGGAATCCAAATATATAGATGATAGAATAGAGACATATAGTACAATTCTTGTATCAGCAATCGATTCTAGCTCTTTTCAAAAACACTAAATACGACTTATTTTCTGATATCAAAACAAACCAATAAACTTATTGACTATCTAAAATATCAATTTAAGAAATTTAAGAATGAAACCAGCGACAATAAAAAAGATTATTAACAACATAATTTTTAGAAAAATAATAAATTTGCATATCATTCCATTACTTGCTTTTATTATTACTGTGAAATTTTGGAAAGATTTGGGCTTGATATCCGGACTTGTTTTAATCATTTTTCCAACAGCATCATTGCTAATATTCGGATTAATAAGTTTACCTGAAATTCTAAAAGGTAAAGGAGTATATGGTGAATTTATTTTAGGAAAATTGATTTTTTTAGCTATAGCACTGGTAATTCTAATCATGATTCAATTATCTGTTCTTTTAATCAAAGTATGTAATTTGTTCTAATTTATCTTAATGATAAGAACATAACCTAAGTGCAATATTGAAATGGATATAACGAAAAGAGATAATACAGTAGTTTTAAAGTGTTATAATTGCGGCTTATCGTTTTATACTAATATTTTAGATTCACCGGAATTATATTAGAGGTTTTAATTATAAAATAAAGCAACAAAATCAATATCCGAGTCTATTTCATTCATTATTATTGATAATATATTAGTTTTTTTCAAGTATCATATAAGAAGAAAATGACAATACAATTACTATTTCTTTCAATATATTTCTTGAGCAAATTAAAAGATTTTTAACTATAAATTGTTGATTTTATAAACTGGAGAGAATTCTATTAAAAGAGGTATAATGAAAAATATATTGGGAATATTTGTTATAGCATGCTCTTTAATTGTTTGCTCAAAAGCAGATTCGAAAGATGAAGTTACTAAAGATTTTCTGATTACAAAAGAATGGTTGTGGCTTGTGTCTCGCCTCAAATAATTTGAACATTTTGAAAATAAATTAAGAGACAAACTCCAAGCATTCCTTGTTTTCCCCACACGGTATTTTTGCTTATTCCGTACTTCCGGCATAATTCTAGTGAGTTCGCACCGGCTTCCGACTCTTTTAAAATGTCGTGAATCTGTTGTTCTGTAAATCTTTTTCTTTCCATTACATACTCCTGCTTTATTTAGTTCTTTACTGCAAGAGTTTTCCCCTCTAAAAATGGTTCATCTTTCGGGAGCAGATCAGCTATGACAAAGAAAATACTGTTAATAATTGTTTTACTATTGACCTTTTTCAGCACAAGTTGCATATATTTGGATAAATATTATATTGATATGGAGGATAAAACATACAGTATAATTGTAAAAGATTATGATTATGGAGTTGAACTGGGATATTTTCAAAATGATGCACAAACGTGGAATTCACATGATGATTTTGAAGAATATTTTAATGCTCTAAAAGGAAAAGTTTTCTTACGATTTACTGTGTGGGGAAACGATGAATGTTATTTATCAAAATTGAAACTTGAAGTGGTGGATGAACAAACAAATAAAGAATTGATTGAAGATGGTTTGTATTATGATTTATTGTTTCCCACTGTTCGCTATAATAGTTTAAATGATTTTATGATTAAACCTAAAGATCATAATAAATATCGAATTGATATTTATTATGATGAAAATAAATTTAAGAATGTAGAAAATGTTACCGTTAGAGTTAATGGCGCATTTGTTTTAAACGGAGAAGAAGAAGTCTTTGCGTTTGAGAAAAAATTACATAAAAAAACAAAAGTTCTTACATGGCTCAATAAATTATAATGATTCTTTGCCCTGCCAGAATCAAAGCAAAATCAAACTGATGCATCAACATATCTGAGTATTTTTGTCAAAATGATTAAGGAAGGAATAATATGAGATATTTAAGCTTGTTATTTGCCATTCTCTTTTTAAATCCAATTTTCTCAAAAGATTCTATTGTTAAACCCTCTCAAGGCACATATATCATTAATTTGACTGCTTTACAATTAGAACAGATATCAACAACTCGAACATTTACTCTGAACGAAGATCAGAAAAAATATTTTAAGACAAGTAAAAATATCACTCTATCAGTCTTTTCTTCGAAATATATAGCTCCGGAAGGTATTCCTTATAGCAAATGGATAAGTCTCAAAGAAGTTTCTATTGACTCTTATCGAATGAAAATTCTTCTAAAACCTTCAATTCCTTCTGAAGATGAATTGCCATATCCGGATGAATCAGAATCTTTATCCATCAAAATGATATTTGATATCAAAGGCAATGTTATAATTGATAAAAATATATATCAAATTGACAATGTTAAAATCTTGATTGATAATTCATTAAAAAAATATCAAGCAAGAGATATTTCAATCTATCTTTCTATTCCTCCGCATGTTTCGGATACTGTTGATTTAATAATTATAAATAAAGTTAAAACAATAAAAGAACATGCCCGTGATAAAAGAATATATGTTCAGGATGATTTCTAATGTATTAATATGAGATTTTAAGTTTTTTAACAGCATCATTGCTAATATACGGATTAATAAGTTTACCTGAAATTCTAAAAATATTGAATATATGAAAAATTTATTTTAGGAAAATTGGTTTTAATATTGTTAATCCTGTTAAAAGTTTAATAGAAATGTAATTGAAGCAAGACACAAATCCGAAACCGTTCTCCGGATAAACTGTTTTTCGTAATTGAAAGCCAACAAGAGATTAATATCATCAATTATTTAATAAGGTGGAATTTTAGCTGGAAATAAAACATAGTTTAAGTCTAAATTAATTAAGTTATGAGGTATTTATGCCAATAAAAGTATTTGCTTTTGGACTAATTTGCTTTCTAGGCGTACAAGTTATGTATGGCAATGGAGAAGTTGAGAACACTAAACAATTGGAAATAAATAGCGAAAATAAAAATTTCTTTTTCAAGATGTCAGATGCGGAAATTGAAACATTTATTTTTAAAGTTAAGAAACTAAAAAAAGGTACGGATATTCAAGAAGTAATAGAATATTTGGGAAAACCTTATTCTAAACATTCCAGAAAAAGTAAAAAATGGAATGAACCATCAAAAGGAAGTTGTTTGACTTATTATTTAAAAATTTGGAATAAAGATTCAGTTAATGAACTTAAAGACAATTACATTATTCTATTCTTTAATATAAATAATAAATTTGAAGATTTTTTTATTAGATTGGATTAGCATTCATGGTTAAAACGAAAGCTTTTATGATTCAAAAACCAATATAATCATCGATTGAAAATGATGACATTCTCTTTACACCTCTTCTATCCGCGAAGCGGAGATGAGATGAATACCTGCATTGTCGACTGAAATCAAAAACCACCATCGCGCGTCAGCGCGAGAAAATGATGAATGTTCAGGAAAGAACAGAGTTGATTGCAACTTGAGATATCATGATGCAGAAATCACAGGACTCACCTTTGCAGTATCCAGTTTACGAAATTATATGAAATTCAATCTGCATTTGAAAAAATCCAGCAGGAATATAGTGATATAGAAGTAAGTAAATAATCAGCACCGGTTATTATTTAATTTAAGATATCGTCTCTCATGTTCTGCTTTGAGTGAATAACAGCAAGAACAGTAATATCATCTGATCTGACAAGATAAACGATGCGGTAAGGAGTAAAAAGAATTTCACGGATATTCTCTTCATTGAACTCTGAAACTACTTTTCCCATTTCCGGAAAATTTTCCAGTTTTTTAACCTGGTCTGTAATATTGGTAATCATTTTCAGTGCGTAAACTTTTGAATCCTCGGCGATGTAGGAAAATATGGAAGAGAGTTATTTCTTGGAATTGTCAGACCAATTTACCATTTCTCAATTTCTTTGATAAGATTTTCATGAGATGTGACGCGGCCGTTTTTTTGTCATCAAGACCCTTGTTTACTTTTTCGATTACATAAAGGCGGTACATCATGTCTTCAATAGTTGCCGTATCAGGCTGCTTTCAAAGCTTCCTGTTTGATTGTTGTCTGCATCGTGATAACTCCCTCTTGGTTTAAAATTTTATTAATAATTAAGGATAAGGCAAGCATTTATTTTTCAAAAAAGAATACTTTAACAATATGCATAGCGATTTCTTATTGATTTCGTAAAAACTTCCGTTATCCATTATCACTATATCTTAACTTCGTGTCGAAATTTTAGTGGTATTACATAATGCTGTTTTCATGCCATTATCAAGTTAGACAGAACTAAAACAATGTGTTTATGTGATTCAAATTAAAAATATTTAATGGAGTTCTAAATGTGGATTTTGAAAACTGAAAAGGATTTCAAAAAAGATAGACGAGAGAAGAAAATTACAAGTTTACTGATTGGTTTTCTTTCTGGCCTGTTTATTTTTGCTTTATTAGTTATTGGTGAATTGACTGGATGTAGTAATAAAAAAGTACATACGCCATATTCTGTAAAAAAAGTAATTCGATTGTTACCGGAAAAGATTCTAATGCTATCAATAACTTCTTTGTGCGTAGCATTTATTGTTTATAGATCAGAAAAAAGATATGTTTGCGATAAATGTTTTAAAGAAGAGAAATTTGTAAATAGTATACAATGTTCATGCGGCGGTAAGTATATTGATCTTCAAATTTATAAATGGAAAGAAGATTGATTATATCCGCGAAGCGGAGATGAAATGAATGCCGGCATTATCGACTGAAATCAAAAACCACCAACGCGCGTCAGCGCGAGAAAATGATGAATGATGAGAATAAAAAACAGAATTTGCCGAAGGCAAATTTATCTCTGATCGGAGCGCAGGGTTCTGTCTGAGCCGAATCCGCTGAAAGCGGTTCGGCGAGTTCTGCGCGACAAAGAGCGTGAGGGGGATCTCTTTGTCCAACGCGTATCGGCCTCCTGCCTGCGTTGGATTCGCGCCATCGTGGCGTACAGGATGAGTAGCGGCCATTTACAAAGCATGTAACTATTGACAGCAATAGCACCTAAACCATCAGCCGAAGGCTGATACAATATAAGCTGAGCTTTCGCAATCCGCTGAAAGCGGTGCGAAAATCGAAGCGACAAAAAGCCGGGTAGGGATTTCAAAAGGGACAGGGCTGGCGACTGAAGCCCTGTCCCTTTTGATGTTATTGCATGACACCATGCGAAAGAATTCATAAGGCGAAGCCTTGTGATGATCTCCGACTCTCGGAGAATAACGCCCTTTTAGGTAATATTATGAACCGCCAGATCAGAATACATCTTAACTCTCTTCGGTGTAAACCGAAGTACTGTATGATCCGGATCATTATATCCGCCGGGATAATACATCGTCCATTCATCATGCCATAACTGTTTTATAATTTCTTCATCTTTAAAGATTTCGATTTCTCCGTTCATCATCAATCCCAGCCAGTTTGAGGGATTACAGTAATAAAGAGAAACCTTTTCATTATTTTTAATTTGTTCAATTTTAGAAGACGATGTGTTGGTCGTGAAAAATACTTCAAACTCATTGCAGTTATTCCAAAACGATTTCAGTTTCGGAAAACTCTTTTCATTTCTAAGATTGAGCATTGCACGTGTTTCAGGATATCCGTCAAGTCCGGTTGTAGTAAGATAAACCGCCGCGGATTCTGAAATTATTTTCATTGCTGTATTTTTCATCATTTTGTCTCCGGATAATATAATAATTAGTATTTCATTTATGTATCAAAACAAACTCAATGATAAATTTCTTCTTGCGTAATACTATATGTCTGTATAGTATGTCAACATGAATTCTGATTTCTCGGCATTAAACGATAAGCTTTCCATTTTGGGAATGTCTGCAAAATATGACGCCTCATGTTCGTCAAGCGGTTCATCGCGCAAAAATCCTGGCGGAAGCGGAAACGCAGTAGCTGCTGGCATCTGCCACAGCTGGGGCGAAGACGGCCGCTGTATTTCTTTGCTGAAAGTGCTTCAGACAAACATCTGTTCATTCGACTGCGCTTACTGCATCAACCGTAAATCAAATGATATTCCGAGAGCGATGTTCTCTCCGGCCGAACTTGCAGATCTTACTATGCAGTTTTATAAACGTAATTATATCGAAGGTCTTTTTTTAAGTTCTGCTGTTTTAAAGAATTCAGACTATTCAATGGAACTGATGCTGAAGACCGTGAGCCTTTTGAGAAATGTTCATAAGTTTGGGGGATATATTCATCTGAAGGTTATGCCGGGAGCCGATCCTCTTTTGATTAAACGAGCGGGCTATCTGGTAGACAGAATCAGCGCTAACATTGAATTGCCGACCGGAGAATCTCTTTCTATTCTCGCTCCTGACAAAAAACCCGACAAGTTAATCGGCTCGATAAAAGATATCAGTTTCAATATCAGAGAAAACGTAGATGAATACCGCTTTAAGCGAAGCACTTCTTACGCACCGGGCGGGCAAAGCACTCAGATGATAATCGGAGCGACACCCGACACAGACAAGACAATTCTGAACCTGACGGAATCCCTTTATAAAAAGCTTTCTCTCAAACGAGTTTATTATTCTGCCTATGTTCCGGTTACAGAAAGCTCTCTTCTGCCTGCCATAACTAAACCGCCTCTTTTGAGAGAACACAGACTATATCAGGCGGACTGGCTGCTGCGCTTTTACGGATTTAAGGCAGAGGAGATTCTTAATGACGAATTTCCGAATCTTGACATGAGAATTGATCCAAAGACCGCATGGGCTATGAGAAACTATCATCTTTTTCCGGTTGAAATCTCAACGGCCTCATACGAAGAAATTCTGCGCATTCCGGGTGTCGGAGTTCAGAGCGCGCAGAGAATAATTAAAGCAAGAAGGTTTTCCAGACTGACTTTTGAAGACCTCAAAAAAATCGGTGTCGTTTTAAAGAGAGCGAAGTATTTCGCAAGCTGCAGCGGAAAAATGATGAATTCAAATTTCAGCCATGATCTTATTCTCGCTGAAGCCGGCGGTCTATATTCTGAAATAAAAATTGCTGAACTTAGAGAAGGACAGCTTCCGCTTTTTCGAGAACAGGCTATTCCTCCGATAGAAATTGCTCAGGAGATCTGATGAATATTTATGTCTATGACGGAAGTTTTGACTCGCTGATTTCTCTCTGCGCGGAACTGATTGCAGCAAAAACTATTCCCGATAATATCATGCCTGAAGCAAAATCACAGGAGTTTCTTTTTGACAAGATATCTCTTTCTTTCAATCAGAATCTTTATGACAGGCTGACTTCCCGTTTGCTCCAGATTTCCAAAAAAGCATATGCCGATATTTGCACCGCGTTTCTTTCTGAAAAAGAAGGAATGGAAATTATAATTTTCAATTATATACAGACTGCCGTTCGTATTTCACTCACGGAAAAAATGACGCCTGAAAAAACCGCTGTATATCTCGAAAACTTCGCGGATTCATCCATTAGGGAATTAAATCAGCTTTCAAAGAAAGTTTACATCGAACGTCATCGGTTTTTAGGTCTCATCCGATTTTCTGAACTTTCAGACAAAACCCTTTATGCCCAGTTTGAACCCGACCACAATATAACACTTATACTTGCGCCTCATTTCAAAACCCGTCTTCCGAATGACAACTGGATAATTCATGATCTTTCACGCGGAATCGGCGCAGTTTATGACAAAGAAAAAAACGACTACATATTATGCGGTCTTGAAAATAGTTCCGAGATAATTCATTCTGAAGAAGAAAACGCTTTCAGAAAAATCTGGCAGAGATACTGGAAAGAAATCGCAATTCCGGAAAGAAAAAATCCGAAGTGCCAGTTAAACTTCATGCCGAAAAGATACTGGAAACACCTGACAGAAACAGAAAATTTAAATCGTTGAAACGATATACTTCGATGAGCATTCACCGCCCGAAAGATAAGTTATGAGCCGCTTTTTTGGAAAAACGATTCTATTGATTTCATCATCGCTCATGCCGCTTTTTCTCAAAGCATAAATCTTTTCTCTCAATTTATAGAAGTAATCAAGCTTCGCGAGAATGTGTTCTTTTCCCTTGTGATGAATCCCCGAATGCGCGCAAAACAGATGTTTGAAATTGAGCTTTGCAATTTTCTCAAGTGAGATAATCGTTTCAGCCATGTTCTCTTCAATGAAAGCAATCTTCTGCCTCGATGCAACATACATGTCTCCGCAAAAAAGCCATTTCTTATCTTCTTCAAAAAGTACTACATGATTATCCGTATGCCCGGGAGTATGAATAACCTGAAAACAGTGATTTTCTGTTTTGAGGCAATCAGAAAAAGGCGACGCATTAAAGCCCTTCATGTTTCCCCAATAATACTTTCTGTAAAAAGGAAATTTTGAATCCAGCTTAGCCTTATCGACAGCGCTTGAATGGATATAAATCTCTGCACCTATATTCTGCTGAATCCAGCCGGCAAGTCCGGCGTGATCTTCGTGAAAATGCGTAATTGCTACTTTATCAATATTCCTTGATTTAAAAAACGGTGAATATCTTTTCTCGAAATTTGAAGCTCCGGTATCAATCAAAAGTCCGTCTACCAGATAAATGTAAAGGCGCATCTTCATGTTGAACGGGCCGACTCTGTCTTCAATATATTCAATATTCTCGTAAGAATCAGTTTTCATTTCATCATTCCTTTTGTGCAAATAATGTTAGACTTAAATGTTCTGTTGATATATAATTTCTGAAGGGGAAAGCAATTATGGCAACTGAAAAAACAATTCTTTTGGCTGAAGATGAAGAAATGCTTCATATGGTAGCCAGGAAAATTATTGAAAGCATGAATTATACAGTAATTTCAGCTTTTAACGGAGAAGAAGCAGTCAGTGCCTACAAAGAGAATCCATCGATAGATCTTGTCATTCTTGACATGAAAATGCCGAAAATGGACGGAAAAGAAGCCTTTGCCCTTATAAAAGAAATCAATTCTGAAGCAAAGATTATTCTCTCTTCAGGTTTGTCTGCCGATTCTGAAATTGAAATGATTCTTTCTTCCTTTCCGGATACTAGCTTTATTCAAAAGCCTTACAGAAAAGCCCAGCTGTCTGAAATGATTCAAAGTATAGTAGGCAGTAACTCTTGAGTTTTAAATAAAAATGATTGTAATAATTTTTTCCTGATAAATTC
>Ga0208694_1001627_pt1 | contig 26425 bp, 18 predicted proteins | sample AD_UKC078_MetaG_FD_184442 | JGI IMG/M metagenome (GOLD analysis project Ga0208694, IMG submission 184442) | Active sludge microbial communities of municipal wastewater-treating anaerobic digesters from USA - AD_UKC078_MetaG (SPAdes) (version 2) | ecosystem: Engineered > Bioreactor > Anaerobic >...
CATGAGGCATATGGCATTATGAGTTGGAATACTGATACTATAAAAACATATCAATTAGGTATTAATTGGGGGGGGGTGTTTGCAATAACTTTATATAAAGACACGTTATATATTGGTGGTAATTTTCAAAATGCCAGTGAACAACCTAATACAGCCAGATTAGCAATATGGAATGGTGAAAATTGGAAGGGTACAAGCCTTGGACAACCAGACGGTTGGATTTATGATTTTGTTAGATTTCGTGATACCTTATTTATATGTGGAGATTTTTATACTATTGGTTCACAAACATTTAATATGATAGCCGCCTATAATGGTGAAAATTGGATAAATGTAGGTAGTTTTGGTATGTGGGCAAGTGCATTAGAAGTGTTTAATGGAGAATTATATGCAGGTGGATATTGGGGAATAAGAAAATATCTGGGTGGTACACAATGGGAAACTTTTACTGTTAGACCAAATGATTTTGTATTTGAACTAAAAGCTGATAGTATAAATTCTTTTCTATATGTTGGAGGACAATTCTCAGCAGTAGCAGGGCAAGCATCTGTTGGCTCTGCTATGTGGGATGGCTTTAAGTGGCATGCACTAGGTAATTTCTGTTCTGGAACCGTATGGCAACAAGCAATGGAGATATACAGAGGAGACCTTTATACTGGAGGTGGAATTTATTATAATGATGATAATGAATACCGTACATTTATTACACGTTGGAATGGTGAAACTTGGGATAATATTGGTGGAGATTTTTCTGATAATATATTTGCTATTGAACTTTTTCGAGATACTTTATATATAGGCGGTTGTTTTCAGACATGGGACAGTATACCTAATGGTGGTGGTATTCGCTCTAAAGGCATGGTAAAGCTCTACATGCCTGATAATGGTTGCGATTATTTAAAACCACGCATAAATACTTGGGCTGATACTTTTTATTTGAATAATGGTGAGGCTATCGTTAATTTATATAATAATAATCCTTATGTTGATAGTTGGGAGTGGGATTTTGGTACTTCTACAGGTTCAGTATCCTTATCCCAAGCAGTGGAGCATATTTATACGGCAACTGGAGAGTATAATGTACAAGTTACTGTTACCGACGGCGAGTGCGTAAAAACTGCTAATAAAACAATTTATATAGAGCTTGGAACTGAAGCAATAGACATAGAAAGCATAGATATGCAAATCTTCCCCAACCCTAGTAACAACGATTTTTATGTAAAAATAACACTGCCAAATTACCAAAATGCCGAAATCAAAATCGCTGGGCTAAATGGTCATCTACAATCTATAATTCCAATTACTAACGAAACCACCACAATCCCAACAAAAGGCTGGAAACCAGGAGTTTATATTTGCAATCTATTTGTAGATGGTGAATTAGTAAAAGTGGAGAAGTTGGTTTTTGAATAGAAACAGTTAAAAGTTTGTAAAGTTTTTAAAGTTCGTAAAGTTGAACCGAGCGAACGGGCTCACCGAAGGTAAAGCGGCTGACGCGTCTTTTGCTTCGCAGAGTTCGCAAGCTTGCTCTGCTTGCAATCCGCGCGAACGAGGTTGTGCGGGGAAATCCAAGTGCTGAAAATATAAAGTTATATTTTTACAATTCGATTTATGTAAATATTTGAATTACAATTTATCTTTAGCGAATAAATGCCTGAATTTAAACCTGCAAGATTTAATGTTATTTTATCAGCAACTATATTGTTGAGTTGTTTTTGCAATTTACCATTTATGTCGTATAATAGAATTTCCATAATGTTATTTCCTTCTATTATAATAAAATTATCAGCAGGTTGTGGAAAAATTCTAATTTGCTCATTTGATATTTTTTCATTCTTTGAATACATATCATTTAATGTATTAACAACTTCGCAACAATTTCCTGTTTCATAGAAATCAACTGTAATAAAATTTGGGAATTTCTCATTTTCAGCAATACAACTATTAATTCTATCAATAAAAAATGGATTTGAATTGGCTATAGTTGCTTGATTAATATTACCTACTCCTAGATTTGACGTAATAAAATGATTAAAAATGAAAAGGTCGTTTTCTGGTACACCTCTATTATATTCACATGTAAATTCGTCAGTGCTTTGAACAGAAAAATGAGTTTCGACTGCATATTCCCAAATATAATGATACCATTTTTGCTGCTCTGAAGCGTCATTTACATCTGTAAATACAACGAGACGTTTGTTTGTAGTAATCATTTCCTCAAGAGTGGACCAAGGCAGGAGTTCATTTTTTTCAAATAAGTAATCATATAATCCTGCATCTATAATAGTTTGCTCAATCATATCGGCTGAGACATAACATTCAAAAATAATTGTAACTATTTCAGTAGTGTTATTATCAAGAAAAGTTTTTATTTCTGCAAGATTTGATGACAAAGGTATTGAACCTAGAAACGAATAGCCATGATATACTGTAGGGATACCGTTATTATCGTAAACATCTATCATTAAAGCCCTAACTCCATCATTTAACTGATTGCTGATAGAATATGTTTGATTTGGCATCTGGAAATTGCCTTCCTCAGAGTTAAATGAGTTATGTGTAGTAAGAAAAGCTGTTTCATCATATCTTTTTACTTTTAATTCATAACATGAATAGCACTGACTAAAAGCATGAACACAAAAACAAAAAAATAAAACACAGTAAATAAACCCTAGTTTTATCATAAACGAATAAATTTTATATTTACAAAAATAAGCATTTTATTTTCATGTGAAAAAACAAAATTGTTTAATTGTGTGCAACCACTCTGATTGTAATCGAAATCCGAGCGAGTGGGGTTGTGCGGAAAAATCCGAGCGAGCGGGCTAACTTGTCCGTAGGACAACATGTGATTAACCGTAGGCGAAGCCAAATGAGTTAAAAGTTTATAAAGTTGAAAGTTCATATTATTAGTTTTTTTTACTAAATTTGTGCTTTAATTTTAAATTTTATAAATTATTTAATCTTAGAAATAATGAAAAAACTAATTATTTTAATTTTATCAAGCATTTTATTTTTCCCTGCACTTGCAGACGAGGGAATGTGGATTCCGATTTTAATAGAAAGGTATAATTTCGACGACATGAAAGCCAAAGGTTTTAAGCTAAGTGCAGAAGATATTTATAGCATTAATCAGGCTTCGATGAAAGATGCTATTGTTATTTTTGGCGGTGGCTGTACTGGCGAACTTATTTCCGACCAAGGACTTTTAATTACAAATCATCACTGCGGTTATGGACAAATTCAACAACATTCGAGTTTAGAAAACGACTATCTAACAAATGGCTTTTGGGCTGTGTCGCAAAAAGATGAGCTTGCAAATCCTGGTTTAAAAGTTACGTTTTTAATCAGTATGAGCGAAGTTACAGATGCCGTACTCGAAGGCGTAAATGATAATATGTCAGAACAAGAAAGAAATTCAATAATTAAAAAAAATATTGATAAAATTAAAAAAGCTTCAGTTGAAGGTAGCCATTACGAAGCAAGAGTTGAGCAGTTTTACAATAACAATCAATATTTTCTTTTTATAAACGAAATTTTTACAGACGTTAGATTGGTTGGCGCACCACCATCGGCAATTGGAAAGTTTGGTGGCGATACCGACAACTGGATGTGGCCCCGCCATACTGGTGATTTCGCTCTTTTTAGAATTTATTGCGATAAAGATGGCAAACCTGCTCCTTATTCAGAAGATAATGTGCCTTATAAACCCAAAAAGTTTTTCCCAATTTCAACAAAAGGTTATAAACAAGGCGATTTTACTATGGTGTTTGGATATCCCGGCACTACAACAGAATATCTACCATCATCGGCAGTTGAGCAAGTTATGAACGAAACCGACCCTTCAAGAATAATGATTAGAAAGAAAAAACTTGACATCATCAACGCTGCCATGAACTCAGACCCGCTAATTAGAATTCAATATTCTGCAAAAGCTGCTTCTATTGCTAATGGCTGGAAAAAATGGATAGGCGAAATCAACGGGCTTAAACGCTTAGACGCAGTAAATGTTAAAAAACAATACGAACAAGATTTTATGAATTGGGTAAATGCTGATAGCGAAAGAACGAAAAAATATAAATACATTTTAAACCAATACAAAACTATTTATAATAATTTATCTCCATATAATTTAGCAATGATTTATATAAACGAAGCTGGTTTTGGTAGCGACGCAGTTTTGTTGGCTTTGAGAATGAGAAGTTTAGAAAGTGTTGTTGGCAAATCTGCTGAAAGTATTGAAGTTCTTAAAAAAGATGCACAAACAAGAGCAGACAATCATTTTAAAAATTACAACGAAGAAACAGACAAAAAAATGTTTGCTGAAATGCTTAAACTTTATTACGAAAATATTCCACAAGAATTTCATCCAAATTACTTTGCTCAACTTGATAAAATTAAAGTAAAAATTGGAAACAAATACGAAGCTATTGCTGAACATTGCTATAAAACTTCAATTTTTGGAAATCAAGAAAAGTTCAACAACTTTTTAAATTCGTTTTCAGAAAAATCCTACAAAACTTTAATGAAAGACCCTATTTATTTATTGATGAAAGATTATGTTGATATTTATATCAATAAAGTTGATGCAGAATTTTCTCGTTATAGCACACAATTAGACAGCCTTGATAGAATTTATATGAAGGCACAAATCGAACATCAAGATGATAAAGTTTTGTTTCCTGATGCTAACTTCACTTTGAGAGTTACTTACGGAAAAATAGATAGCTACTACCCTGCTGACGGCGTTAAATACAACTACTTCACTACTTTAGAAGGAATTATGGAAAAAGATAATCCTGAAGTTTATGATTATGATGTTCCGCAAAAACTTAGAGACTTGTACGAAGCAAAAGACTATGGAAGATATGCTGATGCTGATGGTAGCTTACATATTTGCTTTACTGCTTCTAACCATACAACTGGTGGAAATTCAGGTTCACCTGTAATTAATGGAAACGGCGAATTGATTGGAATAAACTTCGACAGAAACTGGGAAGGCACAATGAGCGATATTATGTACGACCCAGAAATGTGTAGAAATATTTCTATTGATATTCGTTACGCTTTATTTATAATTGATAAATACGCCGGTGCTACTCACTTGTTAGAAGAAATGGATATTAGATAAAAATGAAAGTCGGTTTTGTAAGCATATTATTACTGATTTTTGCAACATTTGGAAATGTAAATTCGCAAAATTTATATTATCATTTTTATGATGATGTTCAAGTTTTTACAGACTCTACATCATTATTAAATGCTATTTTCTTAGATGATGTATATGAGCATGTTTACAAAAACGACAGTATTTCTTTTTGGATTATTGAAGCAGACACTTGTGATGCAAGCGATGTGGCAGGAATTCCTTATTGCCAATCTTGTAGTGTTGGTGCTAATTTAATTTTACAAAATTCTTATAAGTTTTCTATTATTGACGAAAAGCTTGTTGTTGGTACATGCTGGGATTATTTGAACGCAATATATAGAAGTGTTGAATCGTCTGATTTATTTAGAAAAACTCAAGTTTTTAATTCTAAAAAACCTGGTCCTTATGCTCCAAAAGAAATGCTTAAACCTGGCGATTGGGTTTATCATATAAATAGACAATTTAGAAATATTGAACATTCTGCAATTTTTGTAGCTTGGAAAGATTACGAAAAAGGAATTGCCATCACCATGTCTTACATGGGTTTAGGACGAGCAAGACCTGCAAAATATGGCGAATATGATTTAAATTCTGTATATGCGATTTTTAGAATTGAAGATGAATTTTGGTAAAATTAAAACTCTAATCATTAGTTGAAGTTGTATATTTTATAGGTATTCCAATTTTTATTCCTATGCCTGCACAATATCCTCTATGTTTAAAAATATAAGTTGAATTTTCTTTTAAAATTTGATTTATGCCATGATCGTATTTTGCTTGTATAAAGACTAACAAATTTGGCTTAATTTTATACTCAAAACCACAACCTACAACTAAACTAAAATTTAAAGGTTTATATGTGTCTGTATTCACAACGTTTACTTGCTCAACCGACACTCCTTCAAATGTTTTAGGTAATTTTGCATGCGTTTTTGCCTGTAATAAAAACTCCACATTTACGCCTAAGTCTATAAAAAAATTAAGTTTTTTGCCACCAAACAAATTATAAGTTAACAAAAGCGGAAACGAAAGATATTGAAATTTATTAAAGGTTTTAAACTCTCCCATTGGTGTGTTTTCTGAATTTACATAACTTGCATAATAATAATTCCCTTTACTCATCAAAGAAACTCCAAATTTGAAAGATAATTCCGAATGAAAACGATAGTCAAAGTCTATTCCATAAGATAAATAGTTAGAAGAAAATGATTGTGGAAATCCTAAAATTTTGTAATGTGAAAGTCCTACCCATGGGTTTACAAATAAAGTTGAATCCGTCCTTACTTCCCAAGCTTTTAGGCTATAAGAAGACAAAACAAGCAATAAGATTAAAATATATTTATTTCTTTTTATTTTTGATAACATTACTAGTAATTTTATTTGAAAAAGTTATGGTTTCAAGCTCATCTCCTATCATTATGTTTGTGTTTTCATTAATAATTTTTCCATTAATTTTAGAAATAGAAAAACCACGTTTCAAAACATTTTCGGGATTAGCTAATTCTATATTTTTAGATAAATTTTGAAGTTTTAACTCATTTTTTGAGAGTAATATTTCTGTATTTTTCTTCAAACTTAAAAATGAATTTTCTAATTGTTTATTTGCCAAATAAGTCTTTTGCTGAGTTAAGAGTTTCAAATTTTCAAAATAATTATTTAAACGATTTTCATTTTTACGAATTAATTGAACAGAAGCATTTTTCAATCTATACATATTTCTGTTGCAGTCTTCGTTATTTTTAATTAAAACATCTTTGATTTTATATATTTTCAAACCTAATGAAGCCAAATACATTTCTTTATTTCTGATAACATATTGAGCTTCAGCCACTATAGACTTGTAAATTTCAAAAACCTCTGTTTCAAAAACATTATTATAGTCAACAATAAAATTGGCTACTGCTGTTGGTGTTTTAAGTTTTGTATGAGCTACCATATCGGTAACAGATTCGTCTCTTTCGTGTCCAATTCCTGCTATTACAGGGATAGGAAATTGAGTTACATGATAAGCAATATTATAATTATCAAAATAGCTCAAATCGCTTTTAGAACCACCACCTCTAATAATTGCTACTACATCAAAATTTTCGATATTTTCATAAATTTCGTCTAATGCTTCAATAACAGATTCTTCTGTTCCTGTTCCTTGCATATTTGCTTCAAACAGACTAAGCTCAAACTTATATCCAAATTTATTGTTCTCTATGTGATTAATAAAATCTTCAAAGCCAGCAGCCGAACTCGAAGAAATTATTGCAACTCTTTGTATTACATCAGGAAGGTGTAAAAGTTTATTCATATCAAATACGCCTTCGCTTATAAGTTTATCAATAATTTCTTTTTTTCGTTTTTCTAAATCTCCCAAAGTAAACGAAGGCTCTATTTCTCTGATATTCAAAGAAATGCTATAAAGTTCGTGAAATTCAACACTTACTTTAACCAAAATGCTCATTCCTTTTTCAATATCTCGTTCCGTAACAGACTTAAAGTATGCAGCAATAAATCTATACTGCGAAGCCCAAATTGTAGCACGCATTTGAGCAATAATTTTATCATCATATTCTGATTTTTGAACCAACTCCAAATAACAATGTCCACTTCTATGATGATTGATGTTATTTATTTCTGCAACAAGCCAAACAGGAGCATCAAAACTTTCGTTAATTGCCGATTTTATTTTTTCGTTTAATTCTAATAATGTCAGGCTTTGTCGAGACATCTTATTGTTTTATTAGTTTTGCAGAATATTTTTTTGAATTAATACTTACTGTAACAATATAAATACTTGGTTTTAAATTTGCCAAATCAGGAATATTTACTGTTTGATTATTTTCATAAGCTCTTAATTTAAACCACAAATAATTTTTTCTACAAAGCAAATCGCTCACTTCAATCACAATTTCATCTCCACTATTATTCTCCAAATGAATATTAAAATCGCTATAATAAGGATTTGGACTTACAGAAAGTTTTTCCATTTTAGAAATTTCTTTTTCTACAGATAAAATTTGTGCAGCTAAATCGAAATCAGGGATTCCATAGCCCATAAAATTATTTGGTTGATTATATAAATTTGCGGTTTGTTTTGCTACTTCCATAATTTCAAAATTTGTTTTTTCTGGGAATTGTTGCCACAAACAAGCAAACATACCTGACAAAAGTGGCGAAGAAAAAGAAGTTCCATTACCATAACCAAATTCTCCATTTGGTTCTTGATTAAAAGTACCTGCTCCCATAGCTACTAAATCTGGTTTTATTCTACCATCATAACTTGGACCTATAGAGCTAAATGCTGCATAAGTTGAATCTGAATAAACAGCACCTGCTGTAATAATATCTTTTGCATCTCCTGGTGAAGTAATCCAAGGGTGTTCTTGGCTCTCACCTGAATTTGCTGCACTAGCAACAATCAACATTCCTTTATGTGTTGCTTCGCGAGCTGCTAAAGCAATTATTGTAGTTTCGCCGTCCATATCTTCATAACTATGATTATTTTCTGGCATATCAAAATTCAAATAACCTAAGGAAACATTTACAATGTCTGCACCAATGCTATCAGCAAATTCGGCTGCAGAAATCCAATTAATTTCCTCAATAAGATTTTCTGTAAATGGATCTTCTGACATCAAAAGCACATATTCAGCCTCTGGTGCAGAGCCTACAAGATAATATGGAGAATTTCCTGCAAGAATTGAAAACACACGCATTCCATGAGTACTATAATTAAATACAGAATCGCCACCATATACAAAATTTCGAGTTGCTATCACTCTATTTTCGTTGAATACATGTTGCAAACTGGGGACATCAAGAGTTGCAGTAAATCCTGCATCAATAACTGCTATCAACATTCCTTGACCACGATAGCCTTTATTATGCAATTTTTGTCCATTGTGCATAAAAATTTGATTCTTGCTAGGACCATAATTATAGTAAGGATCGCCTTCTTCGCCTTTTTGTATTTGTCGCAAAACTTTATATTCAGTGCCAAGCACACGCTCATCGTCAGTTTTTACTTCATATATTATTGAGTCGCGAACAAAACTTAAATTTTTAATAAATTCGATAGTTTCAGGGTTTTCTGAATAAACTAAAACAGAATTAAACCATTTAGATACATTCAAAACTTCTACACCACAATTTCTTATGCTATCTATATAAACCTGACTTACTGGTAAATCAGAATAATTAATCATAAGATTTTGATTTGCTCTTCTTTGCAAAGCTCTAAAACTTAAAAATTCTTCTGGCGTATCCAAGCTATAAAGGTTATAATTTTTGTCGGTTAATTCAAAATAATATTTATTTGGTGCTACTTGAAGTTGAGCAAAAATATTTAAACTTAAAAATGTAAAAAATATTAAAAACTTTATTTTCATAAAAAAATTTTAATTAAGAATTAATCTTCCCTCACAAACTCTTGAATAAAAATTCTTCCCACAGTAATTCTTTCTTCTATAGGCACGTTATGAGTTACTTCCTGAGAGTTTATATATATTTCTTTTTTATAAACAAGTCCAATATTTTTGGCATATATTTCATAAGCCAAATTTTTATGAATTAACGACAAACTAGAATCTTGCATAACAGTAAGACAAGAATCGAACTGAACTGTACCAAGGTTAAATTTGTGGTCTAATTTTAAAATTTCATATTCTTGAATTTCTTGGTCGTTTAATAAATTTCCATTCCATGACAAATTTTCTTTTATTGGGAAACGAATTTTTATTTTTCTTTGATTTTCCTCAACTTTCACAGCATATTTATTTGTGAGTTTTGCCGACCATACCGAATTGATAATCCACTTAGAATTTTCATCTTTGCTAGTATATCTTTCTATTCGCCAAGCTGTGTCGTTTTCGTTATCAATAAAAGGCGATTCCACAATTTCATTCAAATAATAAATGCTTGTATCATAAACATTTGAAGGCTTATCAATATTGATTTCTGTAATTTTATAAATAATACTTTTCCCTTCAATCAATGGGAAATATTCTTGTCCTAATGGAAATTTTCGAGGTTTAATATTTTCTTTATTACAAGCAACTAAACCAAGACTTAATACTAATAATATAAAAATTCGTGTTTTCAATTTAAAACAAAATTAATTAATTTTTGCAATAATTCCACCACAAACGAGATCATTATTTTCATAAATAACTGCCGATTGCCCTGGAGTAACCGCAGAAACAGGCTGTTTGAAATTAATTTTTATCATTTCGCCTTCCATTACGAAATTACAATCTTCGCCTTCGTTATTATATCTAATTTTACAATTACCTTGCATCTCTTCCTTTATTTCACTGTATTTCATTAAGTTTACATCTTTTATCCAAACAGTTGTTTGCAAAAGTTCTTCTCGTTTTCCAAGAGTAATTGTATTTGTTTTAGCATCAATATTTGTAACATAAACTGGATATCCCATAGCTATTTCTAAGCCTTTTCTTTGTCCAATAGTATAAAAAGGAAATCCTTTATGTTTTCCCAATATATTTCCTTCAGCATCAACAAAATTTCCCTGACCTGGATTTTTATCAATTTTTAGGATTCTTTCTCGCAAGAATGTTCTATAGTCATTGTCGGGGATAAAACAAATTTCTTGACTTTCCTTTTTGTTTGCTATTTTCTCGCATTTATGCTTATGTGCAATTTCTCTAACTTCTGATTTTAATAAATTACCCAAAGGAAAAATTGTTTGAGCAAGATTTTCTTGGCTAAGAGTCCACAAGAAATAGGTTTGGTCTTTATTTGTGTCTTTGGCTTTACGCAAAAAATATCTACCATTTTCATTTACAATTTGAGCATAATGTCCTGTTGCAAAATATTCACAATTTGAATTTTTCATTAAATCAAACATTTTGCCCCATTTCACTGTTTTATTGCATAGTACACAAGGATTTGGCGTATAGCCAGCCATATATTCTGATATAAAATTATTTATTACAATTTTATCAAAATATTCTCTTATATCAAGAATTTGGTAAGGAAAACCAAGTTTTTTTGCTAAATTTTCGGCTTCTATAAACGTATCAAAATTGTCTGCACAAGATTCTAACATATTATCGTAAGCACGAAAAGTAACCCCCTGGATATCAAAACCTTGCTCTTTTAGCAACAAAGCTACTACCGAAGAGTCTGTTCCTCCACTCATAGCTAATAATATTTTTTTCTTTGTTGCCATTTTTTAGAAACAACAATTAAAATTAAATTTTGTTAATGTTTACGAGCTTAAAATTAAGGTTTTAATGGGCAATAACCTTAAACTCAACTCGTCTATTCATTTGTCTGCCTTCGTCAGTTTCGTTAGTAGCTATAGGTTTTTCGAATGCGTAGCCTTCATAAGTTAATCTATCTTTATCAACACCTTTTTCTATAAGATAATCAACAACAGATTGAGCTCTTTCTCTCGATAATTTTTTGTTATATTCAAGCGAGCCTCTATCATCGGTATGTCCAGAAATTTCAATTTTTAATTTTGGTTGGTCATTCAAAATAGCTAGAACTCGATTTAGTTCAGCAAACGATTCGGGGCGTAGAGTTGCCTTATCATAATCAAAGAAAATGTTTTTTAAAACTACTGTAATTCCGACTTCTATTCTTTGCAAGTTTACATCTATAACTGCTTCATTATATTCTGCTGTATCGGCTATATTAAAATTTTCTGAATGGAATAGATATCCTTCTTTATTAACATTTAAGCCGTAATTTTTACCTGAAGGCAAATTAATTAGATAGCCACCAGTTTGCGAATTAGTTGTAAACTCAGCAACAACTTCATCTATACTATTATCAATAATTTCAATTTTAGCCTCTAATGGGAAAGCTGTTGTAGCATCTCTAACTACACCTTTTACAAGTGTAACTAAAACCTTATCTTCTTCTTTTTGTGTTTCTTTATCAACATGATATCTAAGTTCATACAAATCGAGCGTTCCATAACCTTCGGGACGTACCGATGCATAATAGGCTGTTGTTCCGCTTGCTGTTGTTACATAAAACACATCATCTAAAGGCGTATTTATAGGATATCCAAGATTTACAGGTGTTGTCCATTCTCCGTCTGCATTTTTTACAGTTTTAAAAATATCTAAACCTCCCATAGAATTATGTCCTGCTGAACAAAAATACATTGTTCTACCATCTGGGTGTAGGAAAAAATCAACCTCGTCATAAGGAGTATTTACTACTGGTCCAATATTAACAGGTGATGACCAATTTCCATTTTGATCTAAAGTAGCATAAAATATATCTCTACCTCCTATTGAAGTAGCTGGGTTGTTCGAGATAAAATACAAAGTTTTATTATCATAAGAAATACAAGCCATAGATTCATGATAACTAGTATTTACATCACCTTTTAATGGTGTTGGTTTAGTCCATTTACTTCCTTTAAGTCGAGATTCGTAAATATCTCCACCATTAGTATCCATATAAATGTAAAGAGTTTGTCCATCTGGAGAAATACCAACAACGGCATCGTGTAGTTTAGTGTTTAAAGGCGAACCTACAGACCTAGCTTTTGTCCAGCCATCTTCGGTTTTATTACTTTCATATATATCTTCAAAATACATTCCATCTGGTGCTATTTGCCCGCCTGTAGAGCCTTTTCTACGAGAAGTAAAATACAATTTTGAACCGTCGGCAACTACCATAGGTCCGTATTCTCTATATTCTGTATTTATATTTTCTCCTAAGTTTATAATTTCTACTTTAACAGTATCTTTTATCAACTCTTTGCCATTTCTACATTCGGTAATATGTTTCCCTATGGCTTCTAATTCTGTTTTATCTTTTACATTTTGCGAATAACTATTATATAATGAAATAGCTTCATCAAATTCATAATTAAAATGATAACCTCGAGCAAGATAAAACTCAATTTTTTTATCCACTTTTGGATTTAATTTATATGCTTTTTCAAAATACTCTAAACAATTGTATTTTTGAGGTGAATTATAATAACAATATCCTATTTTAAAATTCAATTCTGAATTATCTGGATTAAAATCATTTGCTTTAAGATACAGTTTAAGTCCCTCGTCAATGTTGTTTTCAGTAAACACATAAATATCTGCATTTTTTATTTGAGACTTTGCTACTTTTAATTGTTCTTTTTTATTAGGGAAATTTGCTGGTGTAAATTTTACATCAACTTGAGAATAAGACAATACACTAATTACACAAAAAATCAATATCGCTAATATTTTTTTCATTATAAATAATTTATTTTATTGATATAACTTTAAATTCAACTCTTCTATTTTCTTGTCGTCCTTCTTCGGTATCGTTAGTAGCAATAGGTTGCAAATATGCATATCCTTTATAAGTCAATCTTGATTTGTTAATGCCTTTGTTAACTAAATAATCAACTACAGATTTTGCTCTAGCTTCTGACAAGTCAGTATTAAATTTTAGGCTTCCATGACTATCGGTATGTCCGCCTATTTCTATTGTCATATTTGGATATGAATTAAGTAATGCTACCAAGCGATCTAACTCTGGGAAAGAAGTGGGGCGTAAAGTTTCTTTTCCATAATCAAAGAAAATATTTTTAAGTACGATTTTTGATCCTATTCCCACTTTACTTAAAACAATATCTTTAGTTACTTCTTGATAATCTGTAGCTTCGGGGATATTGATATTTTCACTATAGAACAAATATCCATCTGCCTTCACAGCTATACCATAATCTTTTCCTGATGGTAAACTTACAAGATATTTACCTGTTGACGCATTAGAGGTAATAGTAGAAATAATCTCATTTTTTTCGTTATCAACAATTTCGATACTAGCTTCGACAGGGGCAGTAGAAATAGCATCTGTAATCGTTCCTTTCATAATTGTTAGTCTTACCTTTTTAACTTCTACTATTTCTTGTTTTACTTTTTGTGAGATTGTTGCATTAGAGCTAGCTATTAGAATATCTTCTGCTCCCATAACCATCATTTTTTCAGGACCTAAAAAAGTAATTTTATAAATATCCTGCATTCCATATCCATCTTCACGAGAACTTGAATAGTAAGCATAACGGGCATTACCTGCAACAGTAAAGAAAACATCATCTTCGGGTGTATTTACTGGATAGCCAATATTAACTGGTTCTGACCATTTGCCCAAATCATCTTTTTCGCTATAATAAATATCATAACCACCCATTCCTCCTTCACGTTTAGATGAAAAGTACAGAGTTCTACCATCGGGGTGCGAAAACACTCCCTCCTCATCATATTTTGTATTTATTGGAGCTCCAATATTTTTAGAAGGTCCCCAATTCCCATTTGGCTGAAGCTCACTTACAAAAATATCTTTACCGCCATAAGACGAATTTCCAAAATCATCTTTTGGTTTATCACTTACAAAATAAAGTCTTCTACCGTCATATGAAATAGAAGCTGATGTCTCTTGATATTTTGTATTAATATATTTATTTAATTCTTTTGGTTTAGACCAAGTATCTCCTTTTAATTTACTTTCAAAAATGGTTCCATCTGGTACTCCCTTATAAGTATATAATGTTTGTCCATCTGGCGACAAACCTACAGTTGCATCATGTCCGTTAGTATTCAACTCTCTCATATTTACTGCTTGAGACCATCCTTTTTCATCATTATATGAGACATATAAATCTTCATAATATAACATATCACTTGGGTCTAATTCTTCGCCAGTACTACCCTCTCTTCGAGAAGTAAAGATTAAAACTGATTGGTCGGCAGAAATTACAGGTCCATAATCAGGATATTTTGAATTAACAGCAAGTCCAAGGTTATCAATAAAAACTCTAATTGGATTTTTTATTAATTTCTTTCCTGATTCACATTCTTCAATTCTTTTACTAACATCATATTCTGGTCCATCTTTTTTCTTAGTTTTTTTTGAAGCAACACCAGAATATTCATGTTTAAAATTTCTATAATTAGTTAAAGCTTGATCAAATTCATAATTATATTGATAAGCCAAACCCAATAAATAACATACATCAACTGCAACATTCGGTTTTGCTTTATAAGCTTTTTCTAAAAAAGGTAACGCTCTTGTTTTTTCTGCTGAATATAAATAGCAAGCACCTATTTTATAATTTAATTCTGGACAATATTGATTATATTGATGTGCCTTTAAATACTCAGGCAAAGCCGCTCTATAAGCTCCTGATTGTCCTAAACTATAATAATATTCTGCAATTTTTAGAGCCTTCATTGCTTCCTTATAACCATCTTTAGATTGCTTAAATTCTTTTTTATTAATTTCTACTGCGACTTGAGAATATGTTTTAAATCCTATAGCCAAAAGGATTAAAAATATGATTAAAAATTTATTCGTTTTCATTTTTTTAAATTTTTAAGGTTAAAGGGATTAATATTCTTTGCATATTGAACAATATTCTTTTGCTACATCAAGACCTAGATCTTTAGCTTTTTTCCAATCAGCGCAAGCCTCTTGCATTTGTCTCAACATTTCATAAGCACTACCTCTATGAATATAGGCATAAGCGTAATCAGGCTCGAAAAAAATGGCTTTATTATATGCTTCTATCGCCGATTTATAATCTTTTTCTTTATAATAACATAAGCCCATATTGTTATATGCATAAGCATAATCTTTTTTAAGCTTTAATACATTATTAAAACATTCTATTGCTTGTTGATATTTTCCGTCATCGTATAAAGTAATTCCTTTATTATTAAGAGCTAGAAAATAATCTTGATCAATTTTTAATGCTTGGTCAAATGCTTCAATAGCGCCAGCATAATCTTTATTTAAACGTTTTACACTTCCCAAATTATTATATAATAGAGGATTGTATGAATCTAACTCTACGGCTTTACTATAATCAGCAATAGCATTATCATATTTCTCTAACATTCTATAAGCAGAACCTCTGTCATTGTACGAGAACACATGTTTAGCATCAATTTTTATTGCCTCATCAAAAAATTCTATTGCTTCAGAATATTTTTCCTTATTAAAATTTATCACTCCAAGAAAATAATAAAGATTTATATCTTTATGGTTTAATGACTTAGCTTTTAAAAAGTTTTTTTCGGCATCTTCTGTTTTTTCTAAATAATACTGAGCATATGCCAACAAATAAGCTGCTTCTCCACTGCTTTGGTTTTTTGCAAAAAACTTTTCAAAATCAGTTTCTGCATTTTTAAAATTAGATAATTGAACATAGCTAGAACCTCTGCCTTTGTATGCATCTATTAAATTAGGATTTATCTGCAAAGCTCTTGAATAGCTTTGTATCGCTGCCTGATACTGACCTTGTTGATAAAGCTGTACTGCTTCATTAAAAGCAACATTCGCTCCTTGTTCATCGTCTGCAAGAACCAAAGTGCTTGTAGTATCAGAAATAGCAGTGCGATCACTATCATATCCTATTTTGATAGGAATAATAATTTGCGAAGTATCTATTTCTTGAGCTAATGTAAAAATTGGTATAATACAAATAGCAAAAATCAAAATTTGTTTCTTCATAACTCAACAAAATTACAGTTAGTACTTTAAATTTATAGCAAATATATAAATATTTTTTTTATTTTAAAACTTAATCAGCGTTTATACCATGACAGTGTTTATACTTTTTACCACTTCCACATGGACAGGCATCATTTCGTCCTACTTTTTTCTCTACCCTTACAGGGTCAGCAACAGATTTTCCTTTACTTGGATCATGATAACCTGGATCTTCACGTCCTGTTTTCATTTTACTCATATCTAGCTTAGATCTTACTCTAGCCTCCCTAACCTCATCAGCTTCTTGAACAGGTATAAAACCTCTCATCAAACTATAAACCACTGATTTATTAACTTTATCCAACATTGTTTTAAACAATTCAAAAGACTCTAACTTATAAATCAATAATGGGTCTTTTTGTTCGTAAGAAGCCGACTGCACCGATTGTCTTAAATCGTCCATTTCTCTCAAATGTTCTTTCCAATATTCGTCAATAGTTTTTAAAACAATGGTTTTGTCATAAGCGTTAACAATTTCTTCACCTTTATTATTGTATGTTTTTTCCAAATTTACAATAACTGGATATTCTTTTTTTCCGTCCGAAATTGGCACTAAGATATTGTTATATATTGATTGTTTATTTTCAAAAACTGTTTTAATAATAGGATAAGCTTGGTCGGCTATAGCTTGAGCTTTACGTTTATGATTTTCTCTTGCTTTTCCATAAATATAATCTATAAAGTCATCGTATTTAAGGTTTTCATATTCCTGTTCGCTTAAATCAAGTTCTATCGAAAGCTTTCTAAATAGTTCTAATTTAACTTCTTCGTATTCATAATTTTCAAAATACTCATCAGCCAAACTTACGCACACATCATATATCATATTGGCAATATCTGCTCCAAGTCTTTCGCCATCTAAAGCATTTCTACGTCTTTTATAAATAACTGTACGTTGCGAGTTCATCACATCATCGTACTCCAAAAGTCTTTTACGTATTCCGAAGTTATTTTCTTCTACTTTTTTCTGAGCTCTTTCTATTGACTTAGAAATCATTGAATGTTGAATTACTTCTCCTTCTTTCAATCCCATTCTATCCATCATTCTGGCAATTCTTTCTGAGCCGAACAAACGCATCAAGTCATCTTCTAAAGACACAAAGAATTGCGAAGAACCTGGGTCTCCCTGACGACCAGCACGTCCTCTCAACTGGCGGTCAACACGACGAGACTCATGTCGTTCTGTACCGATAATTGCCAAACCTCCAGCTTCTTTAACTTTATCGCTTAGCTTAATGTCGGTTCCACGACCTGCCATATTTGTTGCAATAGTAACATTTGAAGAATAACCAGCTTCTGCAACTATATCAGCCTCGCGTTTATGAAGTTTAGCATTTAAAACATTATGTTTTATTCCTTTTCGAGTAAGAATTTTGCTTAAAAGTTCAGATATTTCTACAGAAGTTGTCCCAACTAAAACTGGACGTCCTTCTTTTATTATTCCTTCAATTTCATCAATTACTGCTCCATATTTTTCGCGATTTGTTTTATAAACCAAATCTTCTCTATCAAAACGCACAATTGGTCTATTTGTTGGAATTACTACAACATCTAATTTATAAATATCCCAGAATTCTCCAGCTTCGGTTTCGGCAGTACCAGTCATTCCCGAAAGTTTATGATACATTCTAAAGTAATTCTGCAAAGTAATTGTAGCATAAGTTTGGGTTGCTGCTTCAATTTTAACGTTTTCTTTAGCTTCTATTGCTTGGTGCAAGCCGTCTGAATAACGTCTTCCTTCCATTATACGTCCTGTTTGTTCGTCAACAATCTTAACTTTATTGTCTATCACAACATATTCAACATCTTTTTCAAATAAAGTATAAGCTTTTAAAAGTTGACTTACAGTATGGATACGCTCTGATTTTATAGAAAAATCGCTAATAATTGCGTCTTTTTTGTTTAATCTTTCGTTTTCTGGCAATGTACTTTTTGATAATTCTGATAATTCTGTTGCTATATCTGGTAAAACAAAAAAGTTAGGATCAGAAGTTGCATGTGCCAATAGGTCAAAACCTTTGTCGGTAGGTTCTATAGAGTTTTGCTTTTCATCAATTACAAAATACAAATCTTCGGTAACCAAATGCATTTGCCTGTTATTGTCTGCCATGTAAAAGTTTTCGGTTTTTTGCAAAAGGGTTTTCATTCCTTGCTCACTCAAAAACTTAATTAATGGTTTATGTTTTGGCAAAGCTTTAAATGCTTGAAGCAATTTGAAACCTCCATCTTTTTCATTGTCGGCAGCAATAAGTTTTTTAGCTTCGTTAAAGATTTCGTTAAATAAATCACGTTGAGCATTTACTAATTTTTGCACATGAGGTTTAAGTTCATCGAATAACTGGTCTTCGCCTTTTGGTGTTGGTCCCGAAATAATAAGCGGAGTACGTGCATCGTCAATCAAAACAGAGTCAACCTCGTCAACTATTGCATAATTGTGTCTTCGTTGCACCAAATCTGATGGATTTAAAGCCATATTATCACGCAAATAGTCGAAACCAAATTCATTATTAGTTCCAAAAGTAATATCTGCCATATATGCATTTCTACGAGCTTCAGAATTTGGTTCATGCTTATCGATACAATCAACCGATAAGCCATGGAACATATAAATTGGTCCCATCCACTCGGAGTCACGTTTTGCAAGATAATCGTTAACTGTAACTACATGCACACCTCGTCCAGTAAGTGCATTTAAAAACACTGGAAGAGTTGCTACCAAAGTTTTACCTTCTCCAGTTGCCATTTCGGCAATTTTTCCAGAGTGAAGCACTACTCCTCCAATAATTTGCACATCGTAATGCACCATATCCCAAGTAACTGTATTTCCGCCAGCTACCCAAGAATTAAACCACACAGCTTTATCGCCTTTAATTTCAACAAAATCGTTGTGAGTTGCTAAGTTTTTATCGAATTCGCTTGCAGTAACTACAACTTCTTTATTTTCTTTAAATCTACGTGCAGTTTCTTTAACTATTGCAAAGGCTTCGGGTAAAATTTCGTTTAAATAACTTTCAAGATCTTTATCTATTTTTTCCTCTATTTTATCAATTTCGTTAAAAATTTCTTCTCTTTCCCAAATATCTAAAGACTCTGCTTTTGCTTTAAGCTCTGTAATTTTGTCTTGTTCAGGCTTTATATATTCGGCTATTTTCTTTTTTAAATTTTCCGATCTCGCACGTAATTCATCATTAGAATCTTTAGTTATTTCAGGCTCTATAGCCAATACTTTTTCTAAAAATGGTTGAACTGCTTTTACGTCTTTTTCTGCTTTCGAGCCAAATAACTTTAAGATAAAACTACCAAATCCCATATTTTTCTTTATATATTTTTTATAAATAATTTAACTTACAAAGTTACATTAATTTATTAGAGCTACAATAAAATATGTGAAATAATTGTGTTTTTTTATGACGATGCTTACCTAAATGGAAATGACTACCTATATTTGAAATTTTGTTTGCTAATTATTTAAACAAAAATTTATATTAGTACCCTTTTATACCTACTTCCTTTCTATACAAGTTATTTTGTAAATTGCAGAGTATTGATCGGCTTCGGTTGTATGCATAATTTCTTTTAACTTTATTTCTTTCAAACATACACGAACATCTAGTGTATCTTGAACTCTAAATTCTCTTGGTATATAATCATCAATAGGGCATACACTATAAGTTTTATAAACAAACGCATTTGCCTTTTTTTGATGTCCTTTAACTTTAATTTTTTCACCATCTTTTAAATAAACAAATTTGCCCTCAATTCCACAATCACAGCTTTCTAACTTTGTACAACTTCCAAGACCTAATAGTATAATAGAGAATAATAGTAAAATTAACGTTTTTTTCATATGCAAAATTATTTAAGGTTAAACCCCTCATCTATATTGAAACTTATTATAATTTATTATTGCAAATATAAACTATTTTTAACAAAATAACAAATCAAAAAATAACTAAAATGCTACTTACTCTAACAACAACCAATTTAGCGAAAAACTTGTAAAAACATTATCTGTATAATTATCTTTTTCGAAAAACAATCCTATATCTCCATTTTGCAATACACATAACGAAGAATATGCAGCAGAACCCGCATAAATAGTTTTAGATTTTGACCAAGTTGCTCCATTGTCAAGACTGTATTTTACAGATAAATTTTCTCTTTTATTTTTCGATTCCAAATTTGAAAAAATTAATATGCTTTTACTTTTCCCTTCTATTTCGTAAGAATAATTTAAAATACTTGCATTGCAACTTGGGTCAATTAAAGCAGAATCAGGTTTTGAAGTCCATGTTTTTCCATAATCATCAGATAGGTGAACATATCTATAGCCCAAACCATTAACTCTACTGTTTATCATCAAAGTGCCATCAGCTAATTCAATAATTTTTGATTCGTCTGCTGGTTTTATTGCATTATCAATAAAATACCAAGTTTCACCATGATTATCAGAGCCAAAAACACATAATCCATTTTCGAGATTTACCAAAGTGTGTAAAAGTTTTCCCGAACTTGTTTGAATTCCTTCTCCTGAAGTTATGAATTTAAAATTATTATGCCATTCTGATTTTGAAATTTGCTCAGTAATATCAACATGTTTAGACCAAGTTTTTCCATTATCCGCACTTTTAATATAATGCAAATAATAAACTTCTTTTTCTAATTTTAAATTCATATAATTGTAAAACAAAAAAATCTCGCCTGTAATTTTATCAACAATTATTGATGGGTCTGAAGCAGATTCGCCAAGAGGAAAATCAACAATCACTTCAATTTCTGACCAAGTTTTTCCATTATCTTCGCTTCTGCGAATAGCAATATTAATATCTTCGTTATAACGCAAATCTCCACAAGACACAACCCTTTCGTCAATTGCTGCAATTAAATCGCCATTTGGAGCTTTTGCAAGAGCAGGAATACGATAACAAGAAACACTTTCTTTTAAATTTGTGTTAAACAAGGATTGGAACTCTATTTGGGAATAAGATTTCCCAAATAAAAAAAGAAGAAGTACGACTAAAAAAACTCTCATTTTTACAAAAAATTATTCATCTTTTTCCCAGTCAGAAAGTATGCCATTAATTTCGTCAGTTGTTTTTCTCAAGCGTGATTTACATTCTTTAATCAAAAAAGTTGCTCTTTTAACTTTTTTTGACAAAACATCTAAATCTAACTCGTCTGTTTCGATTTCGGCTAAAATTTCTTCGAGTTCGTTCATTGCTTTTGTGTATGAAAATTCTTTTTCGCTCATAGTTTTAAATTTTTGATTTTATTCCCATTCTATTGTTGCAGGCGGCTTTGATGATATGTCATACACCACTCTATTAACGCCTTTTACTTTATTAATAATATCGTTTGAAACTTTTGCTAAAAATTCGTAAGGCAAATGAACCCAGTCGGCAGTCATTCCGTCTATTGAGTTTACAGAGCGAAGTGCTACTACATTTTCATAAGTTCTTTCGTCACCCATTACTCCGACCGACTGCACAGGCAGTAAAATTGCTCCTGCCTGCCAAACTTTATCATAAAGTCCCCATTCTTTTAAACTTGAAATAAAAATATCATCAACATTTTGAATAATTTTTACTTTTCCTTCTGTTACTTCTCCCAAAATTCTAATTGCCAAACCAGGTCCAGGAAAAGGATGACGACCTAACAAGCTATCAGAAATTCCCAAAGATTTTCCAACAATTCTAACCTCATCTTTAAATAACAGGCGAAGTGGTTCAACAATTTTCAATTTCATATAATCAGGCAAACCACCAACATTATGATGAGATTTTATTGTTACAGAAGGTCCTTTTACAGAAACTGACTCAATAACATCAGGATAAATTGTGCCTTGACCCAACCAAACCACATCTTCTATTTTATGAGCTTCTTCATCAAACACTTCAATAAATAATTTACCTATGATTTTGCGTTTTTGTTCAGGGTCTTTTACTCCAGCCAATTCCTTATAAAATCTTTGTTTTGCATCAACGCCAATCACGTTAAGTCCCATGCCTTTGTATGATTCCAACACTTTTTCAAATTCATTTTTACGTAACAAGCCGTTATCAACAAAAACACATGTAAGTTGCGAACCTATTGCCTTGTTCAGCAAAACTCCAGTAACCGTACTATCAACCCCGCCCGACAAGCCAAGCACAACTTTATCTTTACCTATTTTTTGTTTTAATTCAGAAATTGTTTCATCAATAAACGAAGCCGAAGTCCAATCTTTTTTACAGCCACAAATATCCACAACAAAATTTTCTAAAATTTTATTTCCTTCCAAAGAATGAGAAGTTTCGGCATGAAATTGAATTCCCCAAGTTGCCTCATCAGCAATTTTATATGCAGCAACTTTCACATCATTTGTAGAAGCTATTATTTTGTAATTATTTGGAACTTTCACAATAGTATCGCCATGCGACATCCAAACCTGAGAATGTTGGTCAACGCCTTTAAAAAGTTTATCGCTTGAGTCAACAAATTTTAGATTTGCTCTTCCATATTCGCGAGTGTTTGAATAAGCAACTTCGCCACCATAAAAATGAGATAAATATTGAGCGCCGTAACAAATTCCCAAAAGAGGCAATTTGCCTTTAATATTTTTTAAATCAGGAATTAAAGCATCTTTATCTCTAACAGAATACGGACTTCCGCTTAAAATCACACCTTTAATTGTAGAATCGAGTTCTGGAATTTTATTATAAGGATAAATTTCGCAATAAACGCTTAAATCTCTAAGTCTGCGGGCTATCAACTGAGTATATTGCGAGCCAAAATCTAAAATTAAAATTTTTTCTGCCATTTTCGTTATTTTTCGTAATGCAAATATGATGTTTTTTTTTGAATATTAGAAATTCAAAAAGTTTTTCTTACTTTTGTTAAATTAATATTTTAATTTTTATGAATTTAAAAGACATAAAATACGATTGCAGACATTTTGACGGTGCTATTCCTTGTGTGCCAAACAAAAAACATGGCGTTGATTGCTTAAACTGCAAATATTATGATAAAATCGGTAAGAAAATTTTAATTATTAAACTCGGAGCCATGGGCGATGTTATTCGCACTACACCTTTAGTTGTTAAATATCGCGAACTTTATCCCGATTGTCATATTACTTGGTTAACGCTTTCGCCAGAAGTTTTGCCAAAAGATAAAATTGACAAAATTTTAAAATGGAATGAAAGTTCAATTTTTATAATTCAAAATAAAAAATACGACATTGCAATAAACCTTGATAAAGAAGACGAGGCTTGTATTTTATTGCAGAAAGTAGAAGCTAAAGAAAAATATGGTTTTATTTGGAAAGACAATCATATAGATGTAGCCACACAAGCAGCTGAACATAAATTAATTACAGGATTTTTTGACCATTATTCACAAAAAAACACAAAACACTATTTAGACGAAATTTTTGAAATCTGCCATTTGCAGTTTAATGACGAGCCTTATTTATTAAATTACAACAAAAATTTAGCTGAACAATGGCAAGCAAAAATCAAAGAAAAAAGCAAAGGAAAAACTATTGTAGGTTTAAATACTGGTGTTGGAAATCGTTGGGCAACACGACTTTTGCCTGAAGAACATTGGATTTCTTTGATAAACCTACTTTTGAAAAATGATTTTTATCCAATTATTTTGGGCGGTCCTCAAGAAAACGAAAAAAATAGCAGATTTGCAGACGAAACTGGTGCATATTATCCTGGCACTTTTTCTTTAGAAGAATTTTTTGCTATCAGCTCTGCCTGCGAAATTATTGTTACACAAGTTTCGATGATGATGCACATTGCAACTGCTTTGCAAAAAAAGATGGTTTTAATGAATAATATTTTCAACAAACATGAATTTTATCTTTACAATAGAGGAGTAATTGTAGAGCCAGAATCTGGTTGCGACTGCTTTTATGGCAACAAATGCAAAAGGGAAACTTCGTGTATGTACGATATAAAACCTGAAACTTTATTAGAAGAAATTTTAAAACTTAAAAAAATATTGGAATGGGGAGGTGTAAATCCAGAAGAACTACTTAATATAAAAGACACAGGTATTACTTTAGAACGTTTCTTATCAATTGTAAAAAAAGAGCATTACATAATCAGTAAAGAAATTCTCTACTTCATCAATCCCAACTACGAAGTAAAATTCGGTCTTTCTCCCCACCGATTATGGAGATGCCTAAATATTCCCTATCTTCGTAACGTTTATACGACTTGCGGATATTACTTATTAACGCTACCATAAGAAACTGATTATATTATGAGAATAGCTATTCTTTCACCCTTTTATCCTTATAGAGGAGGGATTGCACAGTTTAGTGCGATGTTATATAATGCACTGACAGAGAAAGGGAATACCGTCAAAGCATTCAATTTCAAGAAGCTTTACCCTGATTTTCTCTTTCCTGGTAAGACCCAGTATGTAGAAAAGGAAGATACGGCTATTGTTATTGAAAGCGATCGCTGTTTAAATAGCATCAATATATATTCATATGCTGCAACGCTCAAACATATTAAAAATTTTCACCCGGATATTCTCATCATTAGCTATTGGATGTCATTCTTTGCTCCTGAATACGCTTACATAGCACATGCTATGAAAAAAAGATGCAAAGTAATTGCGTTAGTTCATAATGCCATTCCACATGAACCGCATCTCTATGACAAACCGCTTGCTTCGTTGTTCTTTAAACAATGCTCAGGTTTTGCCGTAATGACCCAAAAGGTCGTCGACGATATTTGCATACTCTATCCAAAGGCCCAATGCATGGTTAGTCCGCATCCTTTATACAATCAATTTGGAAAAAGCATTGATGCCTTGCAAGCGAAAAAAAAATTGCAAATAGATTTAACAAAGAAAACCATACTCTTTTTCGGTCTTATACGAGATTATAAAGGTTTAGATATTTTAATAGAAAGTTTTGGAGAACTTGATAAGTCATATCAATTACTTATTGCTGGCGAAGTTTATGGAAATTTTTCAAAATACGATGAATTAATCAATAAAAACTCAAACAAAGAAAATATCCATAAGCATATAAAATATATTTCAGACAATGAAGTGAGCACATATTTTTCAGCTAGCGACATTTGTATTTTACCATATAAATCGGCTACTCAAAGCGGAATAACAGGAATTTCATTTCACTTTGAAACACCAATGATAGCAACAGATGTTGGAGGATTGGCAGAAATTATTTCGCATGAAAAAACTGGATTAATTTGCGAACTTCCTGATGCAAAATACTTAGCTAAAAGCATTAAATCATATTTTGAAGATTATAAGCAAGAAGATTTTGTTGAAAACATTAAAAAACTTAAACAAGAATTAAGTTGGGAAGTCTTTGCAGATAAGATTTTAGAGTTTTGTAAAACTTTTTAAAACACGCTTACTTACACATTCACTTCATAGTTTCCAAAATTAACATCGGCTTCTATTAGTTTGCTTTTAGTAAAAAACACATCTTTTATTATTGATTTAAAAAAACCTGCTTTAAATAAGAATTTTCTATAAGACATATCTTTGCCTTTAAATCCATCTTCTCCCCAATAGTCTGCAGAAACATAGCAATAAGTATATTCAGCAATATTAGGGACTTGACGCATAATCTTAGCATCTGGAATTTTGGGAGTAATAATGCTTATTATATTATATTTTTGACAAAGCAATTCTAAATTTGATACAATTTCTGTGTAAAGTTCTTGCTTACGTTTTAAGTCAAAATCATTATAAATACTGTTTTGCACTTTTCTTATTGGACGAATT